>Ga0209354_10000505_pt1 | contig 18538 bp, 39 predicted proteins | sample LauGreSpBDMM15DD_2_FD_187562 | JGI IMG/M metagenome (GOLD analysis project Ga0209354, IMG submission 187562) | Freshwater lake microbial communities from Lake Michigan, USA - Sp13.BD.MM15.DD (SPAdes) (version 2) | ecosystem: Environmental > Aquatic > Freshwater > Lake | place: Lake Michigan...
TGTTCCTGCTGGAAATACTCAAACCTGTATAGTTTTAGGTGGTGCTGGTGGTGGAAATGCAACTGGTTCATTAAGCATAGGAAGCACTACCGTTTATCCAAATGCACAAGAAATGCAATATGTTAAAGGTGTTACAGGTCCAGTTCAAACACAATTAAACGGTAAAGCAAGTATAGTTGCAAATATAATTAATGACGTATATTCAGGCACTATTGTTTGGACTGGTGGTGCTGCTCCTACTGTACCAAATCATACCTATTCATTATCTCAAATTGGTAATTTAGTAACATTAACAATAAATTTAGCTTATACTACTGCTGGAAGTTCATTATTAACAGGCGTGGCTATGGAATTACCATCAACTGCTCCAGCTCCTGCATTACCATCTTCAGTGACTACCGCTTTAGATGTAATAAACTACGGTTCAGGTGCTTTACAAGCTTTAAACGATTCGCCTACTGCTGCTTTTACTACTAATACACTTTTAAGAATAAAATCCACAGGAGTTTATGAAGTATTTATTACAAGAGGATCAGGACAATATAGACACGCATACGCAACAATTCAATACTTTGTATAATGAGACATATAAGACAAATTAATTCAGTAGGAACAGATAGCTACACAGTTGTAATAGCAGAAGAACCATTAGAAACCCATCCAATATTTATTGATTATTCAGATTTATTTGAAATTTCAGAAGATGAATTACCTGCATACATACAATATGTAAATTATGAATAATATAGATAAAATATTAAACAAGATTATTTCACGTAAGCTAATGGTCTTTGTTATAGCTTGTTGTGGATTATTCGCTGGAGATTTAACTTCACAAGATTGGGTAGTAATAGCTACTGCTTATGTAAGCATACAAGGATTTACAGATATAGTTGCAAAATTAAAAAGTTAATATAATGGAATCTACCAAACTATACCTACTAAATTCTTTAACGATGATTATCACGTTTACTAACATTGAAAATACGTTGAAGATTTTGCTTTTGATGTTATCAATTGTATATACGTGTGTTAAAATTTATGAATCATTTAATAAAAAAGTAAAAGATGAAGCTGGACAATAAAGGATATTTAATGATTTGCGAGTTTGAAGGGTTTAGTGCTAAACCATATTTATGTCCTGCTAAATTAGCTACTATTGGCTATGGTAATACATTTTATAAAGATGGTAAAAAAGTTACTATGGTGGATAAATCAATAACTAAAGCTGAAGCATTTGATATGTTTAAAGACATTGCTGATAATTTTGCTAAAAGAGTTTCTAAATGTGTTACACAACCATTAACTCAAAATCAATTTAATTCTTTAGTTTCATTTGCTTATAATGTTGGAGTTGCAAACTTTATGAGAAGCACACTTTTAAAGAAAGTAAATAATAATAGATTAGACCATTCAATTGCAGATGAATTTTTAAAATGGGATAAAGTAGGAACTAAAAAATTAGCAGGTTTAACTAAAAGACGACAAATTGAAGCAGACAATTATTTCAAAGAATAAAGGAGTTTTATCGTTTTGGGTTTATGTTGTAGTAGCATCAACTGTAATTACAATGTTATCATCTTGTGGTACGAGAAAGGTAGTTATAGATGAGGTTAAGAAGGATAGTTTGTCCCAAATTTCCACTAAAATAGTGACGAAAGAGGATATTAAAATAGAAACTAAAAACGATATTACAACTGATGAGTTTATTATAACTCCATTAGATACTTGCAAGGATATTGTTATTGATGGTAAAAAGTACAGAAACGTTACTATTAACTATAAAAAGACAAAAGACAACACTATACAAGTACAAGATATAAAAGTGGCTAAAAACGAGTTAAAAGTACAAGACACAAAAGTAACACAAAACAGAAAAGTTAAAGATATAGAGAAAACTTCTAATCCATTTCTTTGGTTATTAATTCCAATTGGATTATATTTAATTTATATATTTCTATACCCCCCCCTAAAAAACATACTTTAAAAAAAGGGGTATACCCTTTTTACTAAATTTTTTAAAAAAAAAGATTAAATATATATAGTATAAAGGATAGTAGGAAAAATCCTATTGTTAATAAATATGTTATTTTGTCTTTGGATTTACTATACATTTGGCTTATGATAGAAGAACAATTATTCAAGATATTAAAGGATCAACTATTCCCTGATTTATTAAAAGCAAAAAATCAAATGTCCAGATGGGATTGTTATTCACCATCTAAAAAATATCGAATTGAATTAAAGTGCCGGAAGGTTCACTATCCAACCCTTTTACTTGAAAAGAAAAAATTTGATGCTATGATCCTGGAATCTGCAAAGCACAATGATATTCCACTTTATATTAATTCAACTCCAAAAGGGATATTTATATTTAATCTTCTTAAAATAAATCCTATTTGGGAAATCAACTCAAAAAATCCTGCCACTACTAACTTTGGTAGTTACGATAGGGTTGAGAAGGAGGTTTGTTATTTAGATATTGCAGAAGCTAAAATGTTAAAGTTTTCATAATATTTTTTTTATTCCATTTATTACTTTTAGATTTGTCCTATAAATAATTTAAACCTTAAAAAAATGGACAAACAAGAAATTTTAGCGAAATTAGAAATGTGTATTTACATTTTAGAAACAACGGACAATCTTTATGTGCGTAAACAATTAGAGTACATTTCTGAATCATTAGTAAAAGATTGGAATCAATCGGATGCATATGCTCAAGAAATTAGAGAAGTATTAAATTACGATCAAACTATGTCTAATCTTAATAATATATCGATATGGACGAAATAACCCTACAACAAATAGAATCGTTGGAACTAATATTAAATAGCCAGCAAAAAAGATTAGATATAGCTATAAATGAATTAAAACAATTAGCTAAAATTGAATCCAATTTTATTACTTTTGGTTCATTATCAAATCAAGATCAATTAGACAAAGAAATAATCCTTGAAAAATATTTATAATGAAGGAGATAAAACGATTTGATAAATGGATGAGAAAAACAGTACAATCCATTTACTACTACGATAATGAGAAAATGTGTAACGCATACGAAAAAATTAAAAAATGAAATATAAAGGCTGGGTTATCCAAAAAAACGAATACAACTACGAGAGCAATTCATATTTAAGTTATGAGTATTACAACGGTAACGATTGTGATTGTCCAATAAGACATTGCTCAACTGTTGATGACTGCAAAGAAAATATTGATTATTTAATAAACGAATTTTACTACTAATGGCAAAAATAAAACATTATCCGGAAGCTTGGTTTATTTGTAGAGAAGAAAGAGATTTTACTTCTACACATTTTAAATCAAAAGAATTAGCTGAAAAATATGCTAAAAGAATGGGGTTTATAAATTACGAAATTAAGATGATGTATTATATGACCCGATGAAAGAAATTATAGAACAGTTAGAAATAGAATTAAATCAACTTGCCCCTAATTGGAATTTATTTGGCAAAGTTGATAAAATGAAATATTTATTAGAAAAATTAAAAAAATTAACAAATGAGCAATAGAACAAAAGCAATAGAATCACTACCATACGATCAACGTAGTGACGAATGGTTTAAAGCAAGGCACGGTAAATTTACTGCATCTACAATCCACAAACTTTTAGGAGCAAGAGGATTAGGTCAAACAGGAGAAACTTATGCAATAGAGAAGGCAATAGAGCAGTTATATGGTCAATTAGAAGAATCTTATAGAGGACCAGATATGCAGAGAGGTGTAGATTTAGAACCTTATGCATTTGCTAAATTTAAAGAGCAACATCCTGAAGCATCTGAAGCGTTTATGTTTCCATATGGAAATCACGCTGGAGCTTCTCCTGATGGTGTAGTTGGTAAAGATGCAATCCTTGAGATTAAATGTCCGAGACCTGTTAAGTTTTTCAAAATTGTAGCTGATGAAAAGATTGATCTGGAATACATTGCACAAATGCAGTTTCAAATGCTTTGCAGTAATTCATCTAAAGCCTATTTCTTTAACTATTGCGTTATTGATGGCGAGGAGTTCCATCATACAATTGAAGTGCCAAGAGATGAGGTTATGATTGATTTGATAAAAGAACGATTGAATCAGGCTATTGTAATTAAAGAAGCATACATTGAGAAGATAACTAATAACTTGCAACGATGAACCCCAAAAGTAAGAACCAGGAGATGCACAAGTTATATTGCTTATGCAGTTTATTGTTAGAGAGTTTAGATAGGTTAAAACCTACTACTGAAAGAATGATTAAATACCAATCCGATTTGATTGGATTTTGTGAGGAGTTAAATAATGTATTAGCAGATACTGCACCAATTCAAAGAAGTACATATTTTAACGATATTACTAATAAGATTGATACGATTTTAAGAAGGGAATTTAATAAAGATATGTGATGCCAGATATAACAATGTGCAATGGAAACCATTGCGAATTAGCAAATACTTGCTACCGGTATAAAGCAGAACCAACTCCAAGATATCAATCTTATTTTTGTGAAGCACCAATTAAAAATGGTAAATGTGATTACTACTGGGAATATTGCAGTAATTGTCATCAATATAATGGCACACATAAAATGAGTTGTCCAACGCAAAAAATACAAATAAACTTATGAAAAAAAAATTTACAAATTGGCAGAGAATATTAAGAATTATGAACTTTAATCATAAAAGAGGTTTAAATTCAGAACGAGTAAACGAAGTATATAGAAAAATTAACTTAATACGATTAGAAAAATGATACAGATAGCAGCAACGATTTTAGTAATGTTATGGATAGGAATGGAAGCAGTTAAATATTATGGCGGAGAAGTTGTAATAGCACCGATAAAAGGCTTAATGTTTGGAGCTTTATATAACAATGATGAAGGAGATGATGATACAGAGCATACGGTTCAGTTATTATTTTTTATATTTTCTGTTAATTTTATTTGGATAACTGAAGATTAAATAATACATTTGTCAAAGATGCAAGGCTTGGGCATCACAATTCCAAGTCATAAATAAATTAAGTGCTATGAGCAATAGAACAAAAGTGTTTACAGGAACAACTAAAAATCCTGCGAGTAAATTTCTTGATTGGAAGTCAAACGATAAACAATTTTCGTATTATGACAAAGAACAATCAAAAACCATTGAGGTTAAATTACCTTTAAAGTTTGTATTCCTTGATGAACTACATACGGTAAAAGGTTGGAATGATGCTTCATCTTCTGGAGTATATGCGAATGAAGTTAAATTCATTTCAAAAGAACCAATGATTGTAAAAGCGTTTAAAGGTGGTGAGATTGCAAAAGGTCTTTATAATGAGATTAAAGACAAAGCAAAGAACGCTGGAGGACACTATGTAAAATCAATCTATATTATGTTAGAAGATGGATCACTTGGAAACATCCAACTAAAGGGAAGTGCAGTTCAAGGATGGGGAGAATTTGTAAATGCTAATAAGAAGCAGCTTACTACATCTTGGATTGTAGTTGATAAAGCAATTGAAGGTAAAAAGGGTGCAGTTAAATACACTACTCCTTCATTCACTCTTGGAGATGTGTTAACAGTTCCTCAATCTAATGATGCTGATAGCAATTTTGACACATTAGAAGCCTATTTAAAGACTTATTTAACAAAAGTTGAAGAAGTAGATGCTTCAGAAATTTTAGTTGAAGTAGAGGATGATTTAGAATTTTAATAACAAATTAATTAATAACAGGGTTTTAGTCTACACCTAAAAAATACCTTAATAAGCCATCTTAACGGATGGCTTTTTTTTACCTTTGATAATAATAACTTATAAGTTACATATCATAAATAAATGTTAAAAAATTAGTTAGATTAAAATAAGTTTATAATATTTGCAGAAGTATTAACTAACAAAAAAAATATGAATGATTATCAAAAATTTTTAGAACAAAAAAAACATTCAATAGGTAACTTTGGATTTGATGCAAATTATATTCCGGATATTGCTTTTGATTTTCAAAAGTTTATTATTGAAAAAGCTATTAAAAAAGGTCGTACTGCAATATTTGCAGATACAGGATTAGGAAAGACTTTAATACAATTATCAATAGCTAAAAATATTATTAACCATACTAATAAAAATGTATTAATATTAACTCCTTTAGCAGTTGCTTTTCAATTTATATTAGAAGCTGAAAAATTAGGAATAGATGATATTGAATATTCAAAAGACGGTAAGCACACAAAAAAAATAGTTATATGTAATTATGAAAGATTACATTATTTTAATGAAAATGATTTTGTAGGAGTTATTTTAGATGAAAGTTCTATTCTTAAAAACTTTGATGGTAAAATTAAAAATCAAGTTACTGCATTTATTAAAAAAATACCTTATAGATTTTTATCAACTGCAACTCCATCTCCAAATGATTTTATAGAATTAGGAACTTCATCAGAAGCACTCGGATATATGGGTTATATGGATATGTTAGGTAAATTTTTTAAAAATAATCAAAATTCAGTAGATAGTAATAATAGAAATATTGGAGAAAAGTTTTATCTTAAGCCTCACGCTGAAAAGGATTTCTTTGCTTGGGTTAATCAATGGTCAATTATGGCAAAGATGCCAAGTGATTTAGGATTTAGTAATGAGCGTTATAAACTACCAAATTTAATAGTTAATAAACATATAATAGAAAATCAAAGTTTATTTGATATAGATGGTCAAATGAGTATGTTTGTTCCTATTGCTAAATCAATGACAGAAGTAAGACACGAACAAAAGCAAACAGAAGAAAAAAGATGCGAGAAAGCTATTGAATTAGCACAAGATAAAACTTCTGTATATTGGTGTAATACAAATAACGAAAGTAGTATATTAAAAAATTCAGATAAAAATGCAGTTGAAATTATTGGATCTCAATCTATAGAAAGAAAAGAAGAAATACTATTAGCATTTGCAAAAGGAGAAATACCAAGAATAATAACAAAAGCTAAAATGACTTCATTTGGTTTAAATTGGCAGCATTGCAATCATAGTGTATTTTTTCCTACCTGGAGTTATGAGCAGTATTATCAATCTATAAGACGTTTTTGGAGATTTGGTCAAACAAATGATGTTACTATTGATATGGTAGTATCTGATGGTCAAACAAGAGTTTTAGAAGCATTACAACAAAAGACACAAAAAGCAATAGAATTGCATAAAAATTTAACGGATAACGTTAATAGGAGTTTTACAAATATTACAAAAGAATTTAACAAAGAAATTATTAAACCTAAATTTTAAACACAATGGTAAAAGATCAAATTATTACAGAAAATTACGCAATCTATAACGGTGATTGTATGGCAGTACTTCCAACACTTGAAGAAAAAAGTATTGATTTAGTTGTTTATAGTCCTCCATTTGCTGGATTATATAATTATTCAAGTTCTGAAAATGATTTTTCTAATTGCGAAAGCAAAGAACAATTTTTAGAACAATATGAATTTATGGTAAAAGAAATGTCCAGGATTACTAAAAATGGTCGTATTAATGCAGTTCACTGTACTGATGTATTTGATAATACCTGTAGACTTTGGGATTTTCCAAATGAGATAATAAGAATACATACTAAATATGGTTTTGAATATCGTAATAGAATTACAATTTGGAAAGAACCTTTAAAAGTCCGTATGCGTACTATGGTTCAATCATTAATGCATAAATTTATAGTAGAAGATAGTACAAAGTGTTTTACTGCAATGCCTGATTATATTTTAATATTTACAAAAAAAGGAGAAAACGAAGTTCCAGTAACCCATCCATTTGGAATGAATCATTATGCTGGAGAAGTTCCAATATTACCAAATATTTTAAGAGCTTGGAATAATGCAAATAATTCAAGTTTAAATGAGGAGGAATTATGGGAACATTTAAATAATATTAATGAGGATGATAAAATAACAAAATTAAATCACTATGTTTGGCAAAGATACGCTTCGAGTGTTTGGGATGATATTAGAATTGATAATGTTTTACCATTTAGAGATAGCAAAGAAGAAGATGATGAAAAGCACGTACACCCATTACAATTAGATGTTATTGATAGATTAATAGAATTATATTCAAATCCTGGAGAAGTTGTTTTAACTCCATTTATGGGAGTGGGTAGTGAAGTTTTTAGTCCTGTTTCAATGGGTAGAAAAGCAATAGGAATAGAATTAAAAGATAGCTATTTTAAACAATCTAAATTAAATTTAATTGAAGCATCAAAAAGATTTAAAAAAGTAATTAAACAAGATAAACTATTTTAATGCAAATATCAGTATTTAAAGACTTATTAAAGTCAAAAGAAGTTCCGTTTATAGTGCCTATTGAAAAGGTTGTAAATAGAATAAAATTAGGTAAGTCAAAAGATTTAATAGAACGTATCCGGAACGGAGAAGATTTAAAAAAACAACTCCCTTGTATCTTATTTGCAGGGGAATTTACAGAACGAAACTCAAATGGATTAGTTAAGCATTCTGGCTTAATGATTGTAGATTTTGACAAATACCCCGATATTGTCGCAATTAACGAACATTTGGAAATTTTGAAACAAAATAAACATTTTTGTTTACTTTTTATATCTCCTTCCGGTAACGGTATAAAAGGTGTAGTAAAAATACCTGAAGCAACTAAAGAAACGCATCCTAAATACTTTAAGGCATTTCAAAAGGAGTTTGATTATGATTATTTTGACATCGCCAATTCAAATGTAGATAGGGTATGTTTTGAGTCTTACGATCCGAATATATATATAAATTATGAAGCTGAAGTATTTGATGCAAAATTAGTAGATGAAGGTTTTACTATTTCAGAACGAGTGCCTTTAATTCCAATTACTGATGAAGATAAGATTATTGAAAAGATAATGAAATTCAATTGGCAAAAGGGATTTAATGAAGGAGAACGCAATGCTTATATATTTGATTTAGCCGGTGCATTTTGTGAATATGGAATCCAGGAATATAATGCTCAAGGATATATTTTTAATAATGTAGTGATTGGGGATTTTTCAGAGCAGGAAGTAAAGAACACTATTAAATCTGCATATCGTAAACGACAATTTGACTCTAAATTTTTTGAAGATTACCAAAAGATTGATAAGATAAAAGTTGATTTGTCAAAAGGTAAGGATGAGGTTATCCGGATGCACAATATAAAAGAGGATGTTTATAACGAATTAAAGGAAGTTCACGATCACGAAGATTTTTGGTTCTTGGATAAAAAGGATAATATTAAAATTGATTCGCATAAGTATAAATTATTTTTAGAAAATAAAGGATTTGCGAAGCACTATCCAAATGGTTCTGATAAGCCTATGTTTGTTTATGTAAAAGAAAACAAAGTAAAGGAGTCATCAATCTCCAGGATTAAAGATTTTGTTCTTAATTACCTTCTTGAAAATGGTAAAATTGATGTGTTTAATTACTGCTCAACTTATCACAATTTGTTTACCGAGCAATATTTGATAATGCTCGAAACGATTGATTTGTTAATGATGCAAGATTTTGCTTATAAATCATTTATTCCTTTTAAAAATGGTATATTAGAAGTAACTAAATCCGATGCAGTTTTGAAGGAATACTTTGAAATGGATGGGTATATTTGGGATAGTCAGATTTTAGATAGAGATTGGATAGTTTCAACAGATAACAATAACGACTATAAGCAATTTATAAATAACATCTCACATAGTGATCCAATTGCTATTGAATGTGCAATAGGGTATTTATTACTTAATTATAAAAATAGAAGTCAAAACAAGGCTATAATATTAAATGATGAGCTTATATCTGAATCTCCCGAAGGTGGCACCGGTAAAGGTTTATTTGTGCAAGGAATAGGACAGATTAGAAGATGCGATATAATTGATGGAAAGCAGTTTGATAGTAAAAAATCATTTGCATATCAGACAATCTCTTTAGAAACTAAAGTCCTGGTATTTGATGATGTTAAAAAGGGATTTGATTTTGAGAATAATTTTAGTTTGATAACTGAAGGTATTACATTGGAACGCAAAAACAAGGATGCTATAAAGCTGAATGTTCACGAATCCCCAAAAGTAATTATATCCACTAACTATGCAATCAAAGGAGATGGGCATAGTCAAGATAGAAGAAGGCACGAGTTAGAAATTGCTCAATTTTATGGTAAGAACTTAACACCGGAACAAGATTTTGGAAGGCAGTTATTTGATGACTGGTCCTTTGAAGATTTTAACAAGTTTGACAATTATATGGTGGAATGTTTACAGACATATTTTAGTATGGGATTGATTGCTCAAAATAGTAAGAATAGTAAGAAACGTAAATTTATATCAGCAACATCTCCAGAGTTTGACGAATGGACCAACGATAGTGAAAACTTACCAAGTGGAATTAGATTAGATAAGCAAATTTATTTAGATAACTTCAAACGTGATTATCCGGATTTTGCACAATTTAAATTAACTCACAAACGTTTTCAAATTTGGATCCAGAAATACTGCTCATACAAAGATTTTAAATATGACGATGGTAATAGCAACGGAATGAAATGGTTTACAATAGGAGAAGTAGAAGAAGATAGTAACGATTTAGCATTTTAAAAATTATGAAGTATATATTAGTGTTATTAGCATACGAGTTTATAAGGTCAAAATTAATTTGGCTATGGTATTATTTAATTAAAAAAGGACAAGGAGAATGAAAGCAATATTAGAGTTTAATTTACCCGAAGAACAAATGGAGTTTAATAGAGCAAATCAGTCATTAGATATGGCTTGTGCTTTATTTGATATACTACAATTGCGTAAAAAGTTAGAGCGTAAATTTGAAACAATCTCATTTAAAACTGCTGACATCTTTGATGGTATTCAGTTTATGGCAGAAGGAATTGCAGATATACTTGAAGAACATAATATTAACATTGATAAATTGATAGAGTAATTTAATGTGGCGAGTATCGGGGTGTCACTCGGTAGAGTCGAAAGGCTTTTGAGCCACATTATTTTTTAAAATACACACTATAATATGGAATTAAGACCTTATCAAGACGAAATAGCTAAAAAAGCTACTAAAATACTAAAAGAATGTGGATTCGTTTACCTATCGATGGAAGTTAGAACAGGTAAGACAATTACCGCATTAGAAACTGCTTATAACTTTGGTGCTGAACGTGTGTTATTCATAACTAAAATCAAAGCGTTTTCCTCAATCAAAAGTGATTATGATAACGTTGGGTACTTATACAACCTAACTATTATTAACAAGGAATCTTTGCATACAATTGAGGATAATGATTTTGATGTGATTATAATTGATGAAGCACACGGATTAGCTGCGTTTCCAAAAGCATCTAAATATCAGAAGGATATTCGTAAAAGGTTTAGTAAAGTTCCAATGATATTTTTATCAGGAACACCAACTCCTGAATCATTTAGTCAATGGTATCATCAATTGCAGGTAACAGATAAAAGTCCATTCAAACATTATACTAACTTCTACAAATGGGCGAATGACTACGTTAATGTTACAGAACAAAATCTTGGATATGCAAGAGTTAAAGTTTATAAGGATGGTAAAGAGCAGTTAATACTAAAAAGTGTACAACCGTTTATACTAACTTTTACACAAGCTCAAGCTGGGTTTACATCCGAAGTAAACGAGCATATTTTAGAGTGCCAAATGGAGGATATTACTTATGATATTATTAAGCGTTTAAAACGTGATAAAATTGTACAAGGTAAAAGCGGATTGATATTAGGAGATACTGGAGTAAAATTGATGCAGAAAGTACACCAATTATCATCAGGAACTTGTAAGTTTGAAGATGGTACATCTATGGTAATTGATTATAGTAAAGCAAGGTTTATAGAGAAACGATTTAGATTTAATAAGATTGCTATCTTCTACAAATTTAAGGAAGAACTAAATGCCTTAAAAAGCATTTATGGAAGTGATTTAACAGAGGATCTGGATGAGTTTAATAATACTTTTAAATGTATAGCTTTACAAATTGTATCCGGACGTGAAGGTATAAGTTTAAAAAATGCAAAGTATCTTGTTTATTACAATATTGACTTTAGTGCTACTTCTTACTGGCAGTCGAGAGATAGACTTACTACAATGGAACGATCCTCAAATGATGTCTATTGGGTATTTGCTAAAGGTGGAATTGAAAACGCTATTTATAAATCAGTATTAAATAAAAAAAACTTCACATTAAATTTGTTTAAGAAATTATTATAATATACATTTGGCTTATGGTAGGAATATATAAAATAACAAATCCAAATAATAAGGTTTATATAGGACAAAGTATAAACATTGACAAAAGATTTAAACAATATAAAAGATATGCTTGTAAAAGTCAACCAAAATTATATAATTCATTTAATGAATATGGAGTTGATAATCATATATTTGAAATAATAAAAAAATGTGAAATTGAAGAATTAAATAATAAAGAAAGATTTTATCAAGAAAAATATAATGCAATAGAAAAAGGATTAAATTGTGTTTATACAAATGGAAATAATAAAAAATATTACAATATGAATAAAAGAAAAGATAATATTATAAATTTTTTTACTTCTGAAATTGGTATCTTATCATTTATTTCATTAATTTTAATAGTTGGAATTTTATTTTTATTGTCTGATATAAATGATTATAATGATTATAAAATTAATCAATTGCAAATTGAATTAAAAGAATTAAAATTAGAAAAAGAAGAATTAAAATTAGAAAAAGAAGAATTAAAAGAACAAAATTATAAATTAGAATTAAAAAATCATAAACTAAAAATTTATATAGATGTTAGAGAAGGTAATACAAACACAAATTAAAAAGAAGCTCCAGGCAGATGGATGGATAGTTGTAAAACTAATCAAAACTTCAATGAATGGTATTCCTGATTTAATGTGCCTAAAAGATGGTGATATTAAATTTATAGAAGTAAAACAACCCAAAGGTATTATATCTCCAGTGCAGCAGTACGTAATAGATATGTTAAGAGTAAATGGATTTGATGTAGAAATATGGACCAAGTTTAATGAACAATATTAATATCGGCGATAATCGCCGTTAAAACCTAAAAGTATGAAGGATAAAATTTATGAAGTTATGGAATGGACAACTAATAGTACTGAACCAAGACCAGTTAAAGACTTTATTGTTGAATCGGTAATAGACCAATTTAAAGATAGGTCTAATGTAGGAATAAAAAAATATGGTACAACATTAGATAGAAATGATTTGACTATGTTAGAATGGCTAAATCACCTTCAGCAGGAATTAATGGATGCTACTTTGTATATTGAAAAACTTAAATCTAAATTATAATAACAATTAAAAAAAAATAAAATGATACAATTAATTATAGGATTAGCTATTTTAGGATTTGGTATAAGTTTATGTATGAAAGAATTATATGAACTTATTGGAGTTGCAATTTGCATATTTACATTTATTTATTTATTGATACATATTCCGACTTGGTTATTAGCGAGTCATAAATATGAAAGACATATTGTTGAAAGAAATTCTATGATTGAAAGTTTAGAAAATGCAAGACTAAATAAAAATAATATTGAACTTGCATCAATAACAAAAGATATTATAAAATACAATAAAGATTTAGCTATCCTAAAATTTGAAGATGATGGATTTTTCGATGTTTATATCGATGATAGAATTTTACTTTTAAAACCAATTAAATAATGAGATGCGGTAATTATATCTTCAGAGGAGAAGAAACTCCAATAGGTTCAAAGATGTTTAAGAATAAGTTAGGTTACGATTGCCGTTTAGCTGGATCTACTTTAAAAGGTAATATATGGTTTGCATCGATTTACGTTTATGATACAAAAGAATTTATAGAGATTGAATATAATAAAATAGAAAAGTACTTGTAATGATAACAATAAAAGAAATTAGCCAAAAAAGAAATATTCCTGTTGAAACTTTATATCGTAGATTAAAAAGATTTAATATAGAACCAAGAACAAAAAAAGGAATTACAAATTATTATAATAATAATGTTGACGTACTAATTGGGCAAAAGCCTCCAAGATTTTTTCCTACTCAATTAAAGAAAATAAAAATAATAGAATATTATTTAATGTTTCAAACACAACCTAAAAAAGTTACTGCTGATGAATTAGGGATTGAATATGAATACTTTTTAAAAGTATTAAAGGAATGGAAAGAAAATGATAATTGTATAACCATTAAAAGTAGATTGTAATGGCTGGAAGAAAATGGGATTATGAAAATTATAAATTATTTGAAATTTCAGTAGATAAAGAATTTAAAGAACATATGGATACAATACCACATCCGAGACAAAGATGGCACTATACAGATATTATAGAAGCACTAAAAAAAGATAATAGGAATAAGTTATGGGATAAACCAATGCCAAACTTTACCTTTAGAGATTATGAAGTTTTAAAAAATTTATAGTTTAACAGATTATAAATCTGTAAAAAAAATAGCTTTTCCTATACCCCCCCCTAAAAAACAATTTTGAAATAGGGGGGGGGTCAAAAAAGTATAATTTTATATATATTTTAATTTTTAAAAAAAAAAGATTATATATATATATAAAAGAGTATAAAGGAATAGTAAGAAAAATCCTATTGTTAATAAATATGTTATTTTGTATTTGGATTTATACTATATTTACATTATGGATGAGATATATAAAAAGCATAAGTACTGGATTGGATTAGCCTATTCATTTGGAATTACAGATTTTCCAGAGGATGCAGTCCAGGATGCCTATCTAAAAATATATGGTAAAGAAAACATAAACGAATCCTATTTCTATTTTACCTTGCATTCAATCTGTATGAATATGCATAACAAAAGAAAATTAGAAACCATACCGTTTTATGATAACTTGGATGCTGAAGATATTGAACCATCAAGTACAACCGATATAACAGATGTATTATTTACTTTAGATAATTGGACTTGGGATGAAAAGCTATTCTATCTAAAATATATCGAGGAGGAATTATCGCTTCGTAAATTTGCTTTAAAATATCACTACGATTACAATTGGGTTTATAGAACACTCAAAGAACTAAAAGAGAGATTGAAACAAATTAAGGATTAAATTGTTATAATAAAAAACATTTATATATTATGAAAAAAGAAAACCAAGAAATAATCAATGATCATTTCAATAATAAAAAGGAATTGACTTTAGGGCAAAAAATAATTTTAGCTGAAGTTTACAAAGAAGAAGTAGGAGGTTTAGTAGATGCAAATGATAATGACTCACAATGGAGAAGTTATACAGATACACTATCTACATTTGTAGAAGCACAAAAAGCAAAAGGTAAAACTGAATAAACAACTTTTTTCAGAATGGAAGTAGTTAAAAAAAATGGAGGTGCGAGACCTGGAGCAGGAAGAAAACCAAAGATAGATGAGATAACACTTATTGAGTCTATGGATGCTATTGCAGTGCCGGAGGAAGTATGGATAGCTTTAGCAGAAAAGGTTACCAAAGGAGATACAAATGCTATTAAGACCTGGCTTCAGTATAGATACGGAATGCCTAAACAAGTTATCGATCAAAATACAAATCTTAATGTAAACGATTTTGATTTAAAGGATGTAATAAAATTTAAGTAAGGCAAAATATAAATTACAAAAATAACTATATTTGTAAAAGATATGATACAAATTTCAAGACCAGTATACGATAGGATAGTTTCAGATGCAAAAGGATTGGATTGTAAGCCAAATGTAATTACAGTGCATCCGAGAATATATAAAAAACTTTGTAAGGAATTAAAGCACAAAGTTAAGACTGTTTACGGAATGACATTGACTAATTTTTATGTTAAATCTTAATTCTAAATACCTACCCCTTTATGAGAATGATACAAGATATTTCATAGTTACCGGAGGAAGGGGTAGTGGTAAATCTTTCGAGGTCGGTGCTATGGCATCGACTTTGTCATTTCAATCAGGGCATAAGATATTATTTACAAGGCAGACAATGACATCCGCACACCTATCTATTATTCCAGAGTTCCAAGAAAAGATAGACCTAATGGAAGCAAATGATTTATTTGAAGTCAATAAAGGCGAAATAAGGAATAAGAAATCAGGAACGGATATAATATTTAAAGGAATCAAAACAAGCTCCGGAGATCAAACTGCAAATCTTAAATCATTGCAAGGAGTTACTACCTGGATATTAGATGAAGCAGAGGAGTTAGTAGATGAGGATATATTTGATAAGATTAATTTATCAATCAGGCAGAAGGGAGTTCAAAATAGAATAGTACTTATATTAAATCCTGCAACTAAAGAGCATTGGATTTATAAAAGGTTTTTTGAAAGCGAAGGAATATCTGAAGGCTTTAATGGAACGAAAGGAAATGTAACTTATATCCATACAACCTATCAGGACAATATAGAGAACCTGGACCAATCATTTATAAATGAGATTGAGAAGATAAGAGAATTAAATCCTAAAAAATATAAGCACGTTATTTTAGGTGGTTGGTTAGATAAGGCAGAAGGAGTAGTATTTACTAATTGGAGATTTGGAGAGTTTAATCCGGATAACTTGCAGACATCATTTGGTCAGGATTATGGATTTAGTATTGATCCGACTACTTTGGTTGAGGTGGCAATAGATAAAACTAAAAAGATTATATATGTTAAGGAGCATTTATACAAGCCAAAACTAACAACAAGCGAAATAGTATTCTATAATAAAAACATTGCAAGAGAACGGCTTATTATAGCTGATAGTGCAGAACCGAGATTGATTGCAGAGATGGCAGCGAATGGATGTAATATAATAGCAACTGCAAAAGGACCAGGATCTATAACTGCAGGATTAGCATTGATGCAAGACTATACAATTATCGTTGAGGAGAACAGTAGTAATATAGCAAAGGAACTAAACAACTATGTTTACTCGGATAAGAAATCAGGATTGGTTATTGATAATTGGAATCATAGCCTGGATGCAATCCGGTATAATATCTTTTTTAATTTAAGCAATCCCGAGAGGGGCAAATACCACATCTACTAATGAACTATTCTTATATGATAGCTTTTGTACAATGTTACATCCATTTGATGACAGGCACAGAAGTAATGATTGCAATACCAAGATCATTCCAACAGGTGCAGAAGTTAAGGCAAATGTTTGAGATAGCAAATGCAAGGATTAAAATTTTCTAAATGTTAAAGTTTTGTTAAAATTTAATATTTAATTTGGTAGTTTAAAATGTTGGCTTATATTTGTACTCAGATAACAACAACGAAGTTTTTATCACTAAAAATAGAAATTATGACAACTAAATTAACAAAAACAGTAGAATTAAAAAAAGAAAATTTAACTTTTGTAGTAACTGCAATATCTTTATTTATGATAGGTAATGTTTCACAATTTGGAAAAACTTATTTTCAAATAAAATTAAAACATTCAAATGAAATGATTGGATATGCAAAAATGACAAAAGAAACTGCTAAAAGAATTATTAATCATACAGAAGAAAATGCTAAATTTTATATTTAGCATTAAAAATAAAAATCCCACAATATTCGTACAGGGTTGACAACTTGGAAAGACAAGTATTTTTTTAATCTTAAAATAAAAATTATGTTAAATAAACAAAAATACCAGGTTTATTTTATCGGAGTAGTAGCAGCTTATTTTGTAATTAGTTTAATAGTTAGATAGTATGAAACAATACGATGTAACAGGATGGTTTAGATATGGCGATAATGAAAAAGATTATCAACACGCTGAAATAATAGCAGAGAATGAGCAAATGGTGATTACACTATTTAGAGATATGTATAAAGAGAATTTTTTTGCAATAGATATAAAGTTAGTTAGTTAATTGATTGTTTATTATTAGTGAGCTTAAAAGGCGTTCCGTTATGGTTCGCCTTTTTTGTGTGAAACAAATTTTTATTAAAATTGTTATTATATTATGAAGTTAGAAATTACAATCCCGACTAAATTAAATGAGATTAAATTATCTCAATACCAGGCATTTTTAAAGATTGCAAAAGACAATGAAGATTCCGAGTTTCTGCATCAAAAGATGGTGCAGATTTTTTGTGGAATAGATTTAAAAGATATTGCAAATATTAAATATAAAGATGTAAACAATATAACTGCTTCACTTGGGGAGATGTTTAATCAGGAGCATAAATTCATCCAAAGATTTAAATTAGGTGGTACTGAATTTGGATTTATTTCCAATTTGGAGGATATGACATTTGGAGAGTATACTGATTTGGATACTTATATAACTGATTGGGATATGATGCACAGAGCAATGGCAGTATTATATAGACCGATTAAAAAGAATGGCTTAAATGGCACGTATGAGATTGAAGATTATAATGGAACGGTAACTTATGGCGATGTAATGAAACACGCTCCTTTAGATGTTTGTTTAGGTGCTACGGTTTTTTTTTATCGTTTAGGGAACGCATTATTGAACGCTACGATTGCTTATTTGGAGAAGGATCCGGAGGTACAGAATATTCTGCTACAGGGCAATTCGGGCA
>Ga0209354_10000515_pt1 | contig 18345 bp, 4 predicted proteins | sample LauGreSpBDMM15DD_2_FD_187562 | JGI IMG/M metagenome (GOLD analysis project Ga0209354, IMG submission 187562) | Freshwater lake microbial communities from Lake Michigan, USA - Sp13.BD.MM15.DD (SPAdes) (version 2) | ecosystem: Environmental > Aquatic > Freshwater > Lake | place: Lake Michigan, USA...
TTTCTTATCAGCAATGCTGTTAAAAAGATTTTCCATATACTTATCTGCATCAAATATTTTATCAGTACTTTTTAAAGACTCTGATAAAGATTTGTAAACATTTTTGTATAATTTTTCAGCTTGAGGCTGACTTAGTGCACAAGTTATTCTCATTTTCTAACAGTCTAAATCTTCTAATAATTCATTTAAGGTATCATCCACAGATCCTATTGCATCAGCTTCTTTTTCAAGCTTACTTTGTATAACTTTATCATTAGTAAGAATACTAACTATATCATTTGATTCTTCTACTAAAATCTTATCTTCTGTTGTAGTTTTTGTTTCTTCTACTTTTTCTGTAGTTACTTCAGATTTTAGTTTAAATGTTTTATCTAATGTTTCCATAGGTACAGTCATTTCATTTTTGCGTCCAACAGGCCTTATAGTAACTGTATTAGCAGTAAAATTAATTTTAACAATTGTAGCAACTTCATAAGGTTGTAAAAATACTTCTCCTTTATTCTTGCCTTTCTCTGCAAATATAACACTTTCAGCAAAAACTTCATCACCCGTAGTATAAGATTTTTCTTGCATTACAACAGTTTCCCCTGAAGTTAACAAAGCTCTTCTAGAATCAAGCATATCCTGAACTTGGAACACTTCTTCAGCTGTCATTGTAAGAGCCTTCATTCCAAAATTAAGTTCAATCATTTGTAATTTATCAAAGTCTGCTTTATCAATTTCAGCTTTAAGTTTTAAAACTGTATCTGATAACTTAGCATCTTCTTCACTTACAGATTTTTCTATAGGTTCAGGAACTTTCTCACCTACAATTTTCTCTACAGAAGCTGACAGAGGTACTGCAGATACTGAAGGAGTAGTTGGTGGAATAATTTCATCTAACTTATCTTGCATTTCTTTTGTAATATCTAAATCAATTAGAATCTTACCTGGTTTTAATGCTGTAGAAGATGTAGGTTTTGATGCTTTAAGAACTTTACCTGTTGTACTATCAAGAAAAACTTCAATTGGGAAAATCTTAGGTATTGCTTTAATACCAAACATATTGTATAATAAATTTACATATGCACCTTGTTGATATGTGTTTTCTATTTTCTTTTGATTTTCTGATTTACCAGGAGTATTATAATCTTTCCACTTAGCTTCACTTCCTGTTTTTAAATCTACAATAAAGAATTCACCTTTTTTATTTACAAGTAGTAAATCTATTTCTCCTGCAACTTTAGCTTGTTTGTCATAAACAACAAGACCTTTAGATACAATAATTAAATCATTAGTATCTATCCATTGTTGAACAATTTGGAATAATCCATTATCACCATATAAAGCATCAAATGCTTCTTTAGTTATTTTTTTAGGATCAAAAACAGGTTTTTCACCATTAAAGAAAAGTTTACCTTGAGCATCTATATAATTACCTCCAACTCTATTTTCTTCATATGTTTTTTCAGTAACTAATGCTTCTACTGCTTCTAATACAGAAGGCTTAGAAACTTCAGTAGTTGTTTTAGTTTGTGTTACTGGAGTTGTTTCTGGTAAAGATTCTGAAAGTTTAGCTAATCTACTTGCTTGCCGGTCAGTCATCCTATTAGGATTTCCATTATATGCAGCTTGTTCATCCCAAACACTTATAATATCATTAAGTTCAGCTTTTGATTTTATAACATTTGACTTAAGTGCATTTTCAAGATTTCCAAAAAATAAAAAATTTAAACCTTTAGTTTGATCTTGAGATTGTTGAGTTATTGCATTATCTAAAAGACTTGCATAAGTAACAGCAACTTCTGTAGTACTAGTTTTAGCACCTTCTAAAGCAGCTAGTTCTGCATCAGCTTTAGTATTTGCATTGTACTTGGACCTTCTATCTTTTACTTCAGTTTCAAATTCAGCATCTTCAACTATTTCATAAGTATCTAAAGCTCTTTTAAAAGCATCCCTATATACTTGTTGTAGTGCTTCGTCTTTTTGACTAGAAGTTATCATCCCATTATTTCTTTTTGCTTCTATTCTTTTAATTTCTCTAACTTCTTCATTATTTAAATATACTTCTGCACCAACATTAATAGGTCTTCCTTGGTCATCATTTTCATTAAACTTATCTGAATTTAAAGTTACAATATATCCCTCTACTACACCACCACTATACCCTGCTCTTCTTTTACCTTCTTGATTTTCTTTTATTCTATCAAGTCTAGCTTTAAATAATTTTCTAGGTGTACTTACACTTATTGCCTCACCTTCTGATATATCTACATTAGCTTTAGTATCTGTAGAACCTAAAGCAGCTAGTTCTTTTGCATATAGTTTGTTAATCTCATCTATTGCTTCTTGCTTTGACTCAGCATAAACAGTTTCTGTATTTTCAACTATAGTTACAAGATCACTTGGATTCCAATTTGGTCCAAAATATGTTGCCTCACCAATAAATGCTCTATTAATTTCATCAATGCTGTATTGATTTCTTCTTTCTATATCAGCTTTAGTAGCTGTAGTAGAAGGTTGTGTACTTTGATCAGCAATAGCAGTTTCTATATCTGCTTTAAATTTATCAAAGTTATACGTGTCTTCATCTTTAGTAGACCACATACTAAATCCTGGTAGTTTTGCTTCTATAATTTTTTGAACAAAATCATCTACAGATAAACCAGCACCAATTGTTTGATTATATAAAGCTCTTATCTCATCCATAGAGCCATCCATAGCACCATACTGATATACTGAACCTTTAAGTCCTGCAATAACATTACTTACACGTCTTAGAATATCTCCTTCTACATCATAACCTGTTGGCATTGGAGTAATCTTTTCTTGTTCTTTTTGAAGTTGATCAATTATTACTTGAGCTTTTTGAAGTTCAGGACTCATTTCCTTAACTCTTTCATTTTCAATATAAGCAGAAAGTATATTTGCTTTTATTTTAAGTCTGGCAAAATCTTCTCTTTCTTGTGGACTTAATTTACTAGCATCTTTGTTATTCATTTCTGATATAAGTAATCTATATCTTTTAAGAGCTGCCTGTAGAGTAGCATCATCTACTTCATCAGCTGAAACAGTTTTACCATTTGGTAATGTAATCATTGGTACAACAACATCTCCAGAAGGTTCTGTAGCAGTTTTTAATTTTTGTTCTTTTAAATATGTTTCAATAATTTCCAGTGCTTCAGGTTCAGATTTAATATAAGTCTGAAACTTATTGCGTAAATCTTCTTCTGTAAGTGAATCTGGAAATAGTGATTTATTTTTTGGATCAGCTCTGTATGCATCATAGGCATCAATAAGTTGTACTCTTAAATCAGTTGGCATGTCTTCAACTAAAGTATCTGCAGTTATTTCTACAGCAGGGGTACTTTCAGTTGGAACAAAAGGCTTTGATGTTTCTTCTACAGATTCTTCAGCAGCTTTTGCTCTTGCTTCATCATATTTATCTTTTACTAGTTTAGCCTCTTCTACATTAGGGGTTTCTACTAAAGAAAATATTTCTGCAGAATCAAACTTAATTTTTCCTTCTTCACCTTTAGCTTTAAGATCTACAGGTTCTCCAGTTGCATTATCAAATCTTAAAACACCATCTTTATCTTTAAAGTAAATTTGTGTTTTAACAGTACCATCATTATATGTAGCTTCAACATATTGACTAACACCAACTTGATCTGCTATAACTTGTATACTAAATGGTTTAGGACTAACTATATCCCTTACCTTAACTCTTTTTTCTTCACGGGGTAACTTGTTTAATTCATCTTGTTCTTCAGCATTTAATCTAGCAATGGTGTCATTAAGTTTATCACTACCTGATTTTTGACTTTCTACAAATTCTAGTATGTAATGTAACTTGCTAAACTCAGTAAGTAATTGCTCATATATTGGACTCCCTGCTTTAATAACTCTTTTATTAGTAGCATCAAAAAATTCTGTAGGTAATGTACCAAACTCTTTAAAGTCAGCAAACTCATCTAGATCAACATAGATTCCTCTAGAAGCCATCTCATTTAGAAGTTGGTTATACTTAAGTCTTTCTAATTGATCATTAATATTTTTTTTAATACTTTCTTCTCTATTATTCCATGAATCAGACATCCAGTCATATGTTCTTTCCACATGATCCATAAAACCAGCAGGATCTGTTAACATATTTACTGCATCAGAAAGTTTATATGATTCCTCTCCTAGTCTATAATAGTCTACAAGTTTTTCAAAAGCTTGATCTATATTACCATCAAGAATTATATCATCACTTTGTTTAGCAAGAATCTTCATGTATTTTTTAAAAGAAGCTTCTAGTCTATTCATAATCATTTGATCTTTTACTTCTGATCTACCATTATTTTCAGCAGCTAAAATCCTTTGTTCTTTTTCTATTTTATCTATCTTTCTATCAATAGATTGAATTTCTTTTTCAGTAAACTGAGTATCCTTCATATAAGTTTCATAATACTCAGGAGATTGTAATTGTTCTCTTCTAGCTTTAAGTTTAGCAAGTTCTGTAGAGAAGGCTTCTTCTTTTTCTTTATATTCTAAATTAGCTGCATCATTTTCTTCTGCTTCAGTTAAGTTAGCTGATCTTTTTTCAAAACTTTTTAATTTAATTTCTTTAAGTTTTCTTTGAGATCTTTTATCTCCTTTTAAAGGAGCATTTGCATCAATTTCATCTTCAACATATTCTTTTTCTTTTGTATTTCCTTTTTGTTCATTATTATAAAAGCGGTCCATAAACCCAGAAAGCTCAACCTTAAATTCTTTTAATCCAGTTAAGAGTTCAGTCTTTTCTTTAACTTGTTTTTTTGAATAATCATCATCAAGACCTTTAAGGCTTGTTAATTCATTCTCAATAATATTTATCTCACTATCTAATCTACTTTCTTTAAGAAGAACTTGTACTTTGTTTGGATCAATTTTCCCAATTAATTTATTTGAAGCTAAATCTTGAAATACACTTTGCATACGCATAACTGTATTCTTAAATGTTTCATTATAAAATATAATTGCTTTTTTACCTTCTTCCCAAGCAGCATGACCTATTGCTGCTTTTTCATATGCTAGAGTACCCTTTTCATAATTTTGTAAATTTACAGGACTAGGCATTGTTTCATTTATTTCCTTATACTGTTTTTCAATTTCTTTTGTTCTGTTAATAATAAGATCAAGTTTTTCAACATGTCCTTCTGTTTGCTCTTCAGTTGAATTCATCATCTCTGCATACTCCTCAGAAGTTAATTGCTTTAATGATTCAAGATACTCAACATAAGTATCAACTTGATCCATTTCTATTAGACCAGTAACTTGCTTTATAGTAGCTTCATTTCTTGCATCTAATTCTTCTTTAGTAGTTCCAGATTGTATAACTTTATCTAATTCAGCTTGTTCTCCTAAGCCAAATAAACGTGTATTAAAATATTTAAGGGGATCATTTTGAAAAGTATCATTTACAGATTTGGCCATATTAGCGCCATAGTTTTTTAAATATTCTTTATCTGCTTTATATTGTTCTTTATTAAATATTTTTTGTTTTGTTTTTTGAATAAAAGGTAATGCCTGATTAAGTGGGTGTGCCATTGTTCCCATAGCAAATCCTGATAAAAAAGTTTCTCCTCCTTCCCAACTAAATTGTTTTCCAAGAGCATCTGTAAACATTTTACCTCCTGATCTTTTATCACGAAGTACTTCTAATTGAGCTTTAGTAAAAAGATTAGCAGAAACAGGTTCAGAATAAAAAGCTTGTTTATGATAATCTTTTGATGTATTAGCAATTATATCTTGTACAGATTCTTGTACACCCTCCATTAAATTAGCTTTAGTATAACCAATAGTTTTTAAGGCTACCTTTTGAAAACCTTGTTTCCTTATTGATTGTGCTGTACCTTTAAATCCTTTCCAACCCCTATCAATCCAACTTAATTTAGGAGTTAAAACTTTTACACCACTTTTTAATGTTTTTGTAGTAAATTCTCTAACTGTTTGACCAGCTGCATTTCTTTTAACAGTAGAAAGACTTTTATTAAGTAATGCACTTACTCCTCTTTTAGGATTCATTATATTATTAAAACTAACTTTATTACTTGCATAAATAATAAGAGTATTAGCAAACATTCCATCTGCACTTGCTTGACCAGCTTCATTTTTTATTCTATCTAATGTAGCATCATCAGGTCTTTCTCCATTATGAGTTTTTTTATATTCTTCAACTCTTTCATTAAAAAAATCATTTCTTATAAATCCTCCTTCAAGTCTAGCTTCAGATAAAGCCATATTTATATTTCTAACATCACTATATAAAGCACCTACTGTTTTAAAAGCACCTGTTGTTGCTCTAGCAATATTATTTAATTGACCTTTATTTCTTATAATGTCACCAATAGCATCTGTAGTATTTGATAATGGATTAACAAAATTAACAAATTTTTTACCAAAATTAGCACTTTTTTCTGCTGCTTTTGAAGCAGCCAATAGCTCTCTTGTTTTGTGTAAAGCATTTAATTCTTGAAGATATTTTCCTGTTTTAAATGAAGCTTCACCAATATTTGATATACCTTTTATACCTTCTAATCCTTCTGATACTCTTCTTCCTGCATTTAATAAACGATAAGTTGTTACAGCACCTGTTGGTGTTCCTGTAAGAGCACTTATTCCCATACCAACAATTTCTTCTGCAATTGCTTCAGATAATATACCTGCTGTATAAGCAAAACTTACTCCTAAATTATTAGTAAATCCTACAAACCCTCCTTTAGTTGAATTACCAATAGCAGCTGCTCTAGCATAACCAGTTGCTTCTTCTGGATCATCTCCAAAATCACCTTGTAATGCTCTACCTAAACTTTTAACTCCTGATGTAAAACCTCTTGCAAATAAAGGAGCCATAGAATGTGTTATAGATCTTTTATATTCTGACATTGCACTTGTACCAGCATTGAATTCAGCATCATTATTTTTAAATGGAGAGAATCCTATTCTATCAAAAGTTTCATTACCATATGCTTTATACCTATCATAGAATGAACTACTGTTTATACCAGCATCATAAGTATAAGGTGTTATTACAGGAGCTGTCTGAAAGTTACCTATATCTTTTCTTAAAAATTGAGTTAGTGTTTCATTAGCAGCATCAGCAGGAGTATAACCTTTTTTTGGATCAGTTGGTGTTGGATTAAATGATTCTTGAAGTTGTTTAGTAAATAAATCTTCAGAAGCATTAGCAGGTTCAGCTGGTAATCCAGTACTTGACATTAATAAATTAATATTATCAGGCATAACTTAATTATTTATTTTGAATGTTTTCTGCTTGCTTTACTGTCTTTGTTAATTGTTCATTAACATAAAAATTGATAGCATCAATACCATCATCTCTAGAATTATCAATATTACTACCAAATCCTGTAACATTATTTTCTGCTTCTCCAACTAGTTTACCATCATAGTCAAACAACTTTATAGTTGTAATATAATCAGGTTCTCCTTTACCTCCTACTCTAATATTATATTCTCCTAAATTAGAAGGATGTTTCCAGGTATAACCTTGTCTATAATCTACGTGAGCTTGAAAAGCAGATACTTGAGATTTAATTAATAAATTATTAAAGTCTTCTTGTTGACCGATAACACCTAAACCATTTAAAGTTAAAAGATCATAATCTTCTTTACTAAGTAAACCATTTGGATTTTTATCAGCATCAATAAGTTCTGACTTTAAAAATTTATCAGGAAGCATAAATTTCATGCCTGCATTATCTTTACTATCATTAGCATATTTTTGAGCAATCATATTAAAACCATTAGCTTTAGTTCCATTTTCTTTAGTCCACTCCATAAATTTATTCATTAAGGCAATTCCTTTTTCATTTACTTCTCCCATATCTCCATCTTCTCCTGCACCTTTATCCCAACCAGATGAACCTAAGCCACTAAAAGTCATTCTTCTATTATTACCATTAACTTTTCCTTTTATATTTTCCCAATCTTGAACCCAAGTTCCAAAAGCTACAGATCCTGGGCTATCAGCTTTTGCAAGATTAACATCTGCTTTTAATCCTTTTGCACCAATACCATACTTTGGATCAAAAGTATTTCCTGCACTTGCAAAACCTGGTATAGCTTCAGTTAAAATACCTTTGTCATTAGAGTTACTATATATAGCTCTAGCTGAAGCACCAAATTTCTTAGAAAATATATTAGCAACTTGAGCAGGTGAATACTCAGCATAAAATTCATCTGGTTCAACTCCAGCTGCTGCAGCTCGCATACCTATTTCTTCAGAATAAACTTTTCCTGCAACTTCTGAACCTTTAAAATTTTTATTACGTTGATAATGTAATATAGCCTTTTCTTCTTCAGACATTTTTGTATCCCAACGGTCTCCCATATTTTCAGGAGCAATTATATATGTTCTATTTAATTTTTCTTCAGAACCAGACTTATATGGATTTGCTACTCCACCTGTTGCTGGTCCTGTTTTAATCCACTCTTTTCCACCAGGAACTTTAGGATTATCTACTAAAGTTTTTCCTAAAGATGTTTCATACTTATTAACTTGTATTTCATAATTTGTTAGAGGCTGGTAACTATAGTTAAAGTTATCAGATGCATCAAAAGAATTTTCAAGTTCTTCTTCATATCTCTTCATACTATAACCTATAAATTTACCATTTTCAAAAATAGGTGTTCCAAAATCTTGTCTTATTTCTTTATCATTTTTACCAGAATTATACATATCAGCTATAATAGCATTTTTAGCATTTGTTTTCCAGGTTTTAGCATCTTGATAATTATCACTTACAGCATTTGCATTTGCAAGTTTTTGAAATAATCCCTTCTCATTAACTTCTTGTTTTACTATAGAATTTTCTGAGTTCTGATAAATAAATTTTGTTATATTTTTAATTACATTAGATGTATAATTATATGTAGGATCATCTGATTTATAAGGTTGACTCCATACGGGATCTTCATTAGTTCTTCCTAAAAAGAATGCTCCACCAGACTTTTGAATAGTTTCTTTAAGTTTTTTTGGATCTCCATATTGTTCTTCATTAAATATTGCTTTTCCAGTTCTTGTATTTATATTAGCAAAAGGCATTGTAAATGAAGTCCCAGATTTACTATTTATAGCTAAATCATTTGTACGATCATTTGACTCAATCCATTCTTTTACATTTGTAGGAGCTGTATTTTTATTTTTCCTAGATTCAAGAATACCTTTGAGAATTGGATCTCCAACTGAAGTTGGGGCAAATATATTTTTCATATCATCAGCATTTATAGCACCTGCTGTTTTTAATCTCTCAAACATATCTAATGATTGCAATACTCCAGGTTCTATACTTGAGCTAAACATGTTATTGAGATCTATATTTAATACCTCATTTACATTTTGTTGATTAAGATTTCCTCCTTCTGCTTCTACAACAGTAAAAGCATTTCCACTTGCATCATATCCATTATCTTTATTTTCTTTTGCAACTTTTGTTGCTTCAGTTAAATTTTCTGCAGGTGTTTTATTTGGATCTGGTGTAAATACTTGTGGTACATAACCAGGAGTTTTTTCACCTTTTTTACCACCAGTAAGTGGTTTTTTCTCTCCACTATAAGTAAACTCATCATAATAAGCATCTGCTTTTCTTTTATTTATAGCATTGTCACCTCTTAATTGTTCAGTTTTATATCTCCATGATCCAGCAGCATTAATCTCTGATAACTGTTGTTTATGTTTCATATCAAGAACAGCATAAGGATTTTCTTTAAAATCTTCTTTTGCATCTTTGTAAGCAAAATATTCTGCTCCATTCATAATGTCACCATTCATCATATCATATGCAACATTACCATCTACAATTCTTCTTAGTTGATCAATATCTTTATAAGGATTATGAAATTCTCCAGTACTAGTATTACCACTACTTGAGTAAGCTCCATTTAAATCATCAAGTTGTGAATCAAGTTTTGATAATATATTATCATTAACACCTTTACCATCTTGATACTCTTTTAAAGTTTTTTCTAAAAGAGGATTAGTTCCTTTTTGTTTTATTTGCTCTTGTATATCTGCAATACGTGCATCATAAGTTCCAGAAACTGATTGAACATTTTTTTGTCTATCAGCTACCCTATCTCTCATTCCAGTATAAGCTGTTTCAAGATATTTCATTTCAGCTTGTTGAACTCCACCATATTTATCAGCATTACTATAAGCAGAATCTTTTCTATTAACATAAGCTTGTGTTTTATAAACAGCTTGAACACTAGGATCAGATCCTAATTGTGCTTCAAATAGTTTACTTAAAGGCTCTTTAAGTACTTCACCATTTTTATTCTTAATAATCCACATGCCATCTTCACTCATAGATGTTTTTTCAAAAGAAAGATCAGCATCTTTTGCAAGATCCATTATCTTTTTTTGAATATTAACATAGGGTGTATATACAGGAGAAGAAATTCCCATTGCAGCATTTGCATCAGCACTTTTAAACTCTTCTTTTCTATACTGAAGTTCTTTTATACCATCTTCCCAATAACTATCTCTTGCTTCTTTATCTTCACTCTTTAGTAAACCTTGTGCTTCTCCAAGTTCTTTATTAAAGTTCTTAGTCCAAGCCATATCTTTCATAAGATTAGTATCTTCATAAAAAGATTTAAAAATTTGACCTGCTTGCTGTACATTTTTTTCTTGAGAAAGATCAAGTCCAGCTATTCTTTTTAAATCAAAGTCTATTTGTTTTACTGTATTGTCTCTTTTTTTAATGTTATCTTCTCTTGTTAGATCACTATAATAATATTGACCATACATTTTACCCAACTGAGCATAGTTAGTGTCATACTGAGATTGCTTCAGCTGAAGTAAATTTGAAACAACATTTAAACCATTATCATAAGGTTGTAATGATGGGATGATTGATTCAACACCTTGTAAATAAGTTCCCATATATTTATATTTCTTTGTATTGTAAAAATATTAAAATTTATTTAGTTTACTAAACTTTAAAAGTTTAGCGTAGTTTAAATGGATATACTGTATCACCTAAAAGAAACCCTCCTTCTGCAAATACATTACCACCCATTCTAATTTTTTGTTGTTTATCCATTCTCATTTGTAAATCAATTGCTCTTAAAGCATCTGCATCACTTGTTATACCTTGTGATTTATAATCAGACATTAGATCTCTTACAGATTTAGTAGGAGCTGTTGGTGTAATGGGAGTATTATTTGTATTGTAATATCCTTCATTACCTTGATCATCTATACCCCACTTCATACCTTGAGCTGCATTAGTTGCGGCAAGTGCTCTACCTCTACCCTTCATTATACCATACTTGTTAGCAATATTTGCCCATTGATTACTATTATCTTTTGGTACATTACTTGCCCATGTAGCATGTTGAGGATTATAAGTATCTTGAGCTTGTTTGCCAAGTAACAATTGATCCCATTGGTGACCAACATTTGATTTTCTAAGAGCTGTTGCTCTAGTAGCATTATCAGCATTATTTATAGTAGAAAGATTAATTATATTATTTTGACCAGCTACTTCTGCATTAAACAAAGCTGCCATAGTACCACCCGGATTATTACGAGATACTTTACGTATTGCATCTTGTGTTCCTCTAGTTTGTCCTTTAAGAAGTTCAGCTTGTCCCATATAATCTGTACCCCAAGCATCTTCACGTACTCCTGGTGCTTTACCCATTATAGGTGCTTCATTAACATTTCTTGCACCCATTGCAACAGCTAATTCAAATTGATCTTCTGGAAGATTTTGTATTGGTGTAAAGTTTGATTGACTTTGTGCTTGACCTTGTTCTTGACCTTGTTCTTGTTCCCATGATTGACAATCTGTTCCACAAGGAACTATTGTTTCTTCATTAGTATAAGGGTCTGTACAAAAACATTCATTTTCAGGTGTTTCAGGACATTCAGAACATTCTCCTGTTGCAGGATCTTTAGTTCTTACAATAGCAGCACCATTAGCATCAACCATAGCAACCCCTGTAACAGGATCAATACATGGAGGACATTCTGTTACTGGTTCACCATCAATAAATACAGCTTGTTCTGTATCTTCAAATTTTGCAGCATTAACATTACACCTATCAAAAATAGCTTTTGAAGCAGCTCCTGGAGCCATGTGTGTTTTTCTAATACCTGTAACTTCAAAAGCTACATCTGGATCAGTTAATTGTTCATAAGTTGCACCAGCTTTAATCATATCACATATAGCACCTTCCCATCCTGCACTAGGAGTGCCACCTCCACCTCCACCTATTACACCTTTTGCATTTGCTCTTTTTTCACCTTCTGTTAATTTATATCCAGCAGTTTTACCACTAAGAGTTTTAGTAGATGTAAAATCAGTACCAATTTTATCTACTTTAGAAGCAGATACATTTCCTTTTTTACCTTTTACTTCTTCACCATTATCAGCTTTACGTAAGTAACCACCATCTTGATAGTAACCACCATAAGCCATATAATCAGGCATATCATATCCACCCATTTGCATTCCATAAGCTGCCATAGGAGCTTGTTGCATCTGTTGTTGTTGCATTGCCATCATTTGTTCCTCAGAAGGTTGAGCTTGTTGTTGCTGTCTTGGATCCATTTGAGGTTGTCCTTGACCACCTTGCATTTGTGCAGCCATCATCTGGGCCATTCTAGGATCCATTTGTTGTTGAGGAGGCTGTTGCATTCTACCAGGTTGCCCTTGCATCATACCTTGTTGTTGAGCAGCCATTTGTTGTTGCTGCTGTTGAGCATTTTGTTGATATTCTGAAAGAGCTTTAAGAACAAATTCCTGAGCTTGTCTATCAGGTATATTTAAATTCATTAATACTTTTTTAATATCATCTACTGAAACTTGGTTTTGAATTAGACTAATAATAATCTCAGTCATTGGTACACCATTTTCCATTGCAGATCTTACCTTATCAGTAATATCAGATAATACTTGTTCTAATCCTTTTTTAGCTTGTGGTAAAAAGCCACCACGCCTCATACCAGGTTGTGGCATTTCTTGTGATGCTTCTTCTGGCATAGCTACTGGAGAACCATCAGGCATTGTTGGTGCAGGACCTTGTCCTTGAGGTGCTTGTCCTTGAGGAGCACCTTGCATTCCTTGTTGCATTCCTTGTTGTGGAGCAGATTCTTCTTTTTGAGCATCTGGAAGAATGTCTGCTTCTGTTATATTATTTTCTTCCATATAGGCTTTTGCAACTACAGGTATACCTTGAGGAAATCCTTTTTTACTTTCTTGTGCTAAAGCTAAAGCTCCTAATTTAGATACTGCTTTTTTAATCATTAATTGTGCAGTCTGAACAGCAATTTTATCTGATGTAGTATCTTGAAGAATACCTCTATACTTATTTAAAGTTAAAAATTGTTTTGATAAATCTGCAGGAGTATAACCACCTTTTTTAATAGGTTTATCAAACATTTTAAGAATACCAGGATCTTTAATCATCATAGACTTAGTATCACTAAAAATAAAACTATCATCTGGAAGATTTAATGGCACTCCATTATTTGTATGTCTTGGTCCTTTTATTTCATAAAATAATGGATAACCTGAAGGATCAAATGTTAATACAGTTTCTCCACCTTCAGCTTCTAGATTAGCTTCTTCTCTAGGAACTTTAGTAATGGTTTTTGTTTGAACTGCATCCTTACTTGAAAGTTTTAGATTAGCTCCACCAAATGAAGAAATATCATTAGCTAATGAACCATCAACTTGATATCCTGTTTTAGCTTTAGGAGGACTAGTAACCCTTACTTTAAAAATTTCAGGTTCTTGAGAAATTTTAACTCTATATTGCATATTAGTTATTTTTTAAGTATTCTATTTTACCTCCGGCAGCTTCAATTTCTTTAATCTGTTTAAGAGTAAGTGTATATACTCTTCCTTTTTGATATTGTTTATTAGGTGTACCACCCATTTTAGTCACAACATTATTGCCATCAGAACCAATATTTTGAATAAGTTTACCATATTGATTTTGGTAACCTGCATCTCCCATTTGAGAACCTGCAATTTCTGCAGAACCAAATCCTGATTGTCCAGTATTAGGACTAGCTGCATCAGAAGATCTATTTTGTTCTCTAAATGCTTCATCCTGTTTAGCTTGACTCCAAGAATTAGCTCCCTTAGTAACTATATCAGTAAGACTTCCTTTACCAAATAAATCTGCACCCATTTGTTTAGGATCAAAGGTATATGCATTTTGTGTAATAGTTCTACCAACAAAATTTGGATCACTAAATTCTGGTTGATCAACAACAATACCAGGTCTAGCTTTAGGTATATAACCACCATATTCTAAGAACTGTGCGTAAGATGGAATAAAACCACCTTGTTGTCTTCTTATTACACTAAATTGATTTACAGGAGCTCCTAAAGGATTCTGTAAACCATTGTTTTGTAAAAAAGGATTAGCTAATCCTGGATTAGATAAACTAGCTCCTTGTGTATTACCTGAAGGTGCTGGCATATTATCTAAGTCACTATTTTCTACTCCTGGACCACTGTTATTATATGGAGCTCCACTTTGTTGTGGTTGACTACTTCCATCAGTATCTGTATTAGCTGGACCAATTGGATTAGATGGATCAACTGCATTAGTTTGAGGTGCTGATGGTTGATAAGTTGTATTTGTTGCACCTACTACAGGTACTCCTGGATTTCCAACAGCTAAATTAGGACCAACAGGTTGTGCTGCAGGAGCAGAACCTGACATAACACCTGGTTGTAAATAATCTGGTATATTGTTTCCTTCTGAATCAGCATTGTATCCGGAGTAACCAGGACCAGTTGCTGTAGGATTATATCCAGAATTTACCCATCTTTGTTTTTGTTCATCCCAAACCTTACCTTGAGCTGTTTGAGAATCTTGAAACTTTTTAATATCTTGTGTATCAGAAGATGTTCCAGGAGATGTTCCATCAGCACCAGGAGTTACTGTAGCAGTATCCTCCATATCTACATTTGTTGCAGGATCTTTCATACCATTATCAGCATACCAATCAGTAATTCTTTTATTATCAAATGGATTAAGCTTGTTACCTCTATCTTTATAAGTTTCTTGTCTCATATGTTGTGTTCCTTCAGGAACAGTCCAATTAGGAGAAAAACCTTGTGTATAACTAAAGTCTTTTGAGAAACCAAAACCAAGTTTTTTTGGAGGACCATACATCATATTAGTATTTACTCCATAACCAGGAGCATATACTCCAGAACCAGGTTGTCCTTGTTGTGATTTTTGATACTGTAAAAATTGTTCTATTTGTTCTGGAGTAAATTGTTGTTGTCCAGGAGCAGTATTATTAGCAGGAGCTGGTTGTTTTATATTAGAACTAGGAATATTACTAAAAGCATTTGAACTATTAGCACCAAATAAAAATTTATTTGGTACACCTTGTGTACTTGTTTTAGCAAATGGATTAATTAATTCAGCACTTAATTTTGGTTTAAATTTTGAAGAACCATCTATATTAAATTTATCTTTAGCCCATCTATCAAAACCTCCACCAGGAGCAAATCTTTGAATACCACCACCATAGGCATATTCATTTCCACCACTTATAAACTTTTGTAATACTCCTGGTTGCATTTGAGAAGAATCTATAAAGCCACCATCTTCTTCTTGATAAGTGTTTGGACTAAATCTGTTCCATTCTTCACCTTTAAATACTTTAGCATCCCAAAATGGTTGAAGACCTGCATTCGCAGGATCTATAACTTGTTCTTGGTAATCTGGAGCACCATGTGTCCAATTTTCTGATGAATATTCATTACCTTGTTTATCTCTAGTCAACAAAGAATTTTGGTCATAATCTTTTAGTTGGACTTGTTGTTCAGGTGTATAATCTGTAAATTTTTTAATATTATGAGCTTTTGTATATTCATCATCTAATAAATATGAATATGGTGATGATGGAACTATCGAATCATAATAAGCAGAATTTGCATTTATTTTTCTAAATTTTTTTCCATCTTCATCAAGTTTAAGGTTACGATCTGTATCCATTAGAGGTAAACCTGTTGCAGGATCTATTCCTTCTAAATAATTATAATTATATACATATCCTTTTGGATCAGTAAGAGGAGCCCATGGTTTATTTGTTTCTGGATAACCTTCTGGAGAAACAGCTTTTACAAGTGCCAAATATTCAGGAGTCCATGTTTCTGGAAACGCATATTCATTTTCTTCCATCCATTCAGTATTATTAGTTGCAGTACCATTAGGATTAATAGGTGAAGGAGGAATAAATTTATTTAAAGTTTCTTGTTCTTTACTTTGATAAGATCCCGGGATCATTGAAGCATAAGGATTAGCAAAAGGATTTTCTAATAAACCAACAGGTAAACCATCTGAACCAATACATTGATCAGAAAGAGCATCATATACAGCTCCTGGAGGACAATTTAATCCTTTTTTATTAGAAGATGCATGACCTTGTGTTGCACTTGAACTTTTTGTATTTCCAACAACTTCATCTAATGCTTTATTATTAACACTTGTAATAACTTTTTGTCTAACCTGTGATGGATAAGAAACTGATTTCCAACTTGATGAACTAGACATCCTTCCTGGCATCATACCTTGTGTTCCAGGTAAAAAATTTACAAGATTTCCTAAAGCTTTTACATCCCACTCAGCTGTAGCTTTTCTTATACCACCTAATGGTCCAAATTCATAACTAGTATTAACACCTGGTATTGAATTAGGTGTTCCAAATAAAGCTTTGTTAGCTCTTCTTATCCGGCCTCCACGTCCATATTCTTTTTTCATAATAGCTGTATTTATTGCATTTTCATCCATTGCTGTCATTGAGTGTTGTAATGCTTCTCCATAACCATGAAGTTCATCAACCCAATCATGAGGCTCTTGAGCTCCACCATTTGCTTTTGTATTCATATTTTGATAGGACTCTTCAGCTTGTTTTTTCATCATTGCATCATTACCCATTTGTTTTACAGTACCTGCAAACATTTTATTTTGTTTTGTACTATTACCCATTGGGTCACCAATACTTCCTGCTGGAGGTAAATAAAATTCACTGTTTTCTACTTCTTCTCCTTCTGCAGCTTTTTTAAGTTTCTTTATATAATCTTTAATATATTTACTTTTACTTTGTTTAGTACCTCCAAAAGCAAAAGAAGCTGGTACAGCATTAGCATCCATTCCTACAAAGTAAGGTTGTTTAGCTTCAGGAATAACATTATCATTCATATACTGTCCACCTTCTGCATATTCACCATCTTCATCAAAATCTGTTTCTTTAGAAAGTTTACTTCCTAAATTATTACTTTCATAGTAACCATACTTTTCACTATCAGGTATTTCTTCTACTACTTCTTTATCTTTTACTTTTTTATTATAAGGAGCTTCTTGATCATATGGTGCAGTTGCTGAAGATGAGTTATAGTTATCTGATTCTTGAAGTATATCATACATTTCATATACAGTATCTTCAATTTTTTCTCTAGGTATTTTAAATTCTACTAATGCAGAGATGACTTCTTCTGGAGAGGTTCCATTACTTAATTCATAATCAATATATGCATCAATAGTATCTGATTCTCCACCAGCTTTCTTAATAAACTTATTAAGCTTACTAATAAATCTTGGAGTTTCTCCAGGTTGTGCTTTACGTATTTTTACTTTCATAATAATATATATATTAAATATACTAAATTTTAATTTATTAGTTAAACTAAATAAGTTTAAATCTCTTCTATTACATATCCTTGAGCAATAAGTTTTTTAATTTCTAATTTAGACATATTTTTTTCAATAGCTCCACTTTCTTCAAACTTATTTAGTCCTCCATATTTATTTTGTGGTATTTGAGAAGATCCAATTATTGTTGCTGGTACAACATATGGTGCAATTCCAAGAGCATATTTATTCATTGTTTTAAGAAATCCTTTTTTATTTTTTAATGCTCCTAACATTTTAAGCATAGTATTATCTAATCCTGTATCTTTTACATAATTTTTAATAGCATCATCTAATTGTACTTGTGTAATTTTAAAATCTTGATCTAAAGGAATTCCATTTTTTTGTGCAATATAATCTTTTAACTGAGCAGCTCTTTCTCTAATTTCATTAGCATAATTATCAAATCTAGAATTACCTCTAAGATACTTTCTAGTTTTGTTAATTAATTTACTTAAATTAAAATTACTTAGCCATTCTGCTCCTTCTTCAGGACTATTAGAATAATAATGTCCAGTTTCATGTGCAGCAACTCGTGCTTTATTAGCGTCAGTTAAAGGTATTCCTTTTGAATTAGCATTTTTACTTACTTCTGTAGATGTTCTATGTCTATTTGTTCATAATTTTTCTCCTGGAAGATCAGAA
>Ga0209354_10000517_pt1 | contig 18331 bp, 26 predicted proteins | sample LauGreSpBDMM15DD_2_FD_187562 | JGI IMG/M metagenome (GOLD analysis project Ga0209354, IMG submission 187562) | Freshwater lake microbial communities from Lake Michigan, USA - Sp13.BD.MM15.DD (SPAdes) (version 2) | ecosystem: Environmental > Aquatic > Freshwater > Lake | place: Lake Michigan...
GGAAGGCCCTCTGGTTCGATTGCCAGCGTGGGGAGAATTTCCGAATTAGAATGAACAGGTCGGCAGGTGAGGCGGGTTCCTCGTTAGGCCCGTAGGCCCTGCTGACATATGTGAACCTAGAACCACCTGTGGCCGATTCAACATCTATTTTCAGTTATTTTTTGATCGAGTCACCAGCGTGCCACGGGGCTGGCCCTTTTGGTTAGACGCACGCCCGTGCGTAGCAGAGACCGTGCCAAGTCTCTTTACAGTTCTGGCGTTCACTAGTGAACATCTGTACACTGAACGGATTATTGATAGCAGGGTATAGGCAATTGCCATACCCCCCTAGAATCGCCCGCCAGACCCCTCTAATCGCATTTTTACAATTCTTTTACATTATATGATTGGTATATGGATGATACATTACTTCCTGACCTATGATTCAATGATTCAGCCCGAATCCTACTTGACAAGCCTATGATTCGACCCGAATCCCCCTTGACAAGCCTATGATTAGAATCCCTTCACGGCCCCATCAGTTTCTCTTATACCAGATTCTGGGCCTGTTTTTGTGCTTGTTTTGGCTTGTTGAGAATTGACCCCATTTCATTGGGGTTTTCGCACATTTTCAGTCTCACATTCTTTGGCCCCTGCAAGGCCCTTGCAAGGTGGGGTGCAAGGGGTTGGATGGGCCGAGGGCCGAGGGCCGTGGCGGGCCAGCCAGACCCCTAGGACGGGCAAGGCCCTTTATTGCAACCGATTTGCGTTTAGGTTTTGAATCCCCGAATCATTAGTTAGGATTGCAGGATTAGATTCCAGCGGGGCTGGGTGAATCCCCGAATCATTAGTTAGGATTACAGGATTCAGACGGTGGCTGGTGCCCATTAGGGAATCTGAACCTGTGCATTAGCCCTGCTACTGCGTGACAAGGGCCTTGCGATGGGCTTGCATCGGGCGGGCGGGGCCTCACTGTAGGGTGTGCGGGCAGTGACCTAGGCCCGCCTGTTCATTCTCATTCTACTTTGGCTAAACCCGCAAACCTGCGGGAGGCCGATACCCAAAAAACAAAAAACACAAAAAGATGAAAAAGTTCCTGCTCAAAATCCTCGGTCTGTCTGACATCGATGCCCAACTGGTCATCCTCGTTCTGGACACGGCCCGCCTCGAAAAGGCGGTGGCTGACCTCACGATGGCACAAGAGGGCCAGACGGCAACGGTTGCCGAACTGACCGAAACGGTTTCCGAACTGGAGACCCCCGATATGGACGATTATGTTCAGCATTCCGACTTGGATGATAACATTGAATCTTATCTTAACAATAATGATTATGTTACCACCTCCTATGTGGATGATGAAATCGAAAGCAAGGTTTCTGATGCTGTAGACGAAAAGGTTACCGATGCAATCGATGACCTTGATATCTCAGATAAGGTTGCTGAGGCCGTGAAGGATATGGACAAAGCGTCCTTCGGTGACACTGAAGAACTGAAGGCAATCGTGATGGAGACGCTCAAGACCGTTAAGTTCAAGGTTGAGTAATGTGCGTGGGGGGAGTTACTAACCCCACTTTTTGTTTGGTATATGAAGTAGAATCCACTTTCAGTTCCTTGAAATTCCACCCAAAACCAAAATGACCACAGAAAATACCAATCAGAAATTCGCAACGACTGGAGGAGGCTATAATCCTAAACTCCTTTCCTGCACCTACACCCCCGTATATTACGGTTTTAATTGTTCACCTCGGCAGGTACGCTACTATAAGGTAGAAAAGTCTGTCGAGGAGGTGATTAAAGGCGGTTACTATCGGGATGATGTGGTTGAGTTTCTGAATAAAGTAAATCAGTCCTACGAAAAGGCCAAGGCCACTCAAGACAAATACAACCTAGAAATCGCTAAACTTGAAAACGAAAAGGCTACCGCAAGTTCTAACCTGCGTCAGTATATTCGTAAGCAGATTGTTTCTGTATCCAATCGTGAATACAATAACAGTTTCAAAGTTAGGGCATTGCAGGTCTGTGTTGACAGGCTTACGGCTCACCTCGCAGAGTAAAGTCACGGGAGGTAAAACTCCCTTTTGGTTGGTGGAATTCACTTTCTGTTCTTTCACATCCCGATGAGCCAAAAATATATCAAAACCGCAAATGTCAAAAAGTTCGCACAGTCGCACGGCAAGCGGGCAGGTAAGGACTTCTGTGAAGCCCTTGACCGCCTTGTAGAGCGTAAACTGTTGCAAGCCTTGGCAGAGCATAATGGTGGAAAACTTACTTTAGATGCGAGCCTAGCGGCTTATATTCTAGGTAATAAATAAGGTACAGGGGGTAACTCCCCTTCATCGGGAAAATTTAGGTTCTGTTTCTTGAGGGAGGTATTCATCATTGCCCGATAATAATAGAAACAGGTAAAAGCAAAGATGCTTTCCTAAATTAACTTTGTCTTTAACGGTACGGATGTATAGGCAACGAAGTCCGCTGTTTTCTAATTCATAGGTTACAGATGGGTGCCGTTAAAGACTTCACTTTATGAACATAATAATAAAGGGGAGGTGGTTGCCTCCCCGATAATTTCTCCAGAAAAAACTTGTGATACAACTAAAACCCTCCACACTTCCCATACAGCAATGAGATATCCAATCGAAAACCAAGAAGTTGAACTTGGTGACCGCACAGTAAAAATCAACGGGTTCGCCCATTACGAAACGGACGGCTCGTTCGCCCGCTTCACCAAGGTAAAAATCCTTGACTGGAGTTTTATGGTCACCCCTAACGACCCTAAAGTCGAAACGGGATTAACCAAAGACGACCTAAAGGCCCTACAGGATTCTATCCTAGATGACCTCAACGAAAATTATGAACTCTGCGATTATCTCGCAGGTGAATTCCACGACTAACCCTTTCCCCCCAAACACAAAAATGAAACAAGATAAGTACATCATCATCTCGTCCTTCGTCTCCTACGAGACCAAGACCAGCGTCACGACCAGCCCCGTGTTCTACACGGCAGTCGAGGCCCTGCTCTGGTTCAAGAAGACCAAGGAAGAGGCCAGCCCGCACTCCAGCGAAAAGTCCTACCAGTTCTACGAAATCTGCAACTGGGTGAGCATCGACTCCACCAAGTTGTTCACCAAGTCTGAACTGGAAATGGAAATCCTCGCCCGCAAGGAAATCGATGAACTCTTCCCCAAGAAAGAAATCGAGAAGTCCGAATGATTCCTAGTCACCAAATCAAACTCTTCGACAAGTCCATCCTCTTCACGGCAAAGTCCGTGTTTAGGGTGGAGGAGGCGAGGAACAAGCGGGCCAACTACGAGGGCCTGTTCTCCAGCAACGACCCAATCAAGGCGATTAGGTTTTATAACGCAACGACCAAGCCCGTTGGATTCCGTTTGCGATTCATCAAGGACGGTGACGAGTTCATCATCCTAAACAAGAAATCCTTCTGATATGGACAAGCACACGATTGAAGTTCTGATTGAAATCTCAATGACAGAACTAAAGGCCAGACGCAAGAAGTGGCTGGAGATGACGGCACCCGACACCGAGGAGGAGGACTGGGAGGTCGAGGAGGCAGGTACCGACTGCTATGTGGTCGAGCAGACCATCCAGTTCCTCTCACAGCAACTTAAACTTCTCAAATGATACTGAACTAACTTCCCATATAAAGTCAGAGTTCACAAGGCTCACCAGATATGGCTGGTGGGCTTTGTTATTTAAACAATCTTCCCACCCAGCATACGGCACAGGTGGTTGTCTTCGTTTAAAGTCTTAACGACTGCGTCCGACAGGTGGCCCTTAACTTCGTTTGAGTTAATATAGCCGTCCTTACCTAAAGCATCATAGATTTCAGCGGATTCAAACCCTGCTTGCTTTCCATCCTCATCATAATCTTCGACTACATAATGAGCGAGGCCGTTGGTTAGGAAGTCTAATCCTTCGTGCTTAATGTTCAGATTTTTGAATCTATATGAGTACACAGTGAGGGCCATAGAGTGTAGTCAGTAACACCTGTCAAGCCTTATCTGGAGGCAGGTCGATGATGTCACCCCGAATCATAGAGTTAATATCTTCGTGGCTGACCTTAAGGCGATGCTCCACGATGACCGTGGGAGCGTCCTGTAGGGCCATCACCTTGTCGGTCATAATGGCGATGGCTAGGGGCAGTTGGCCCGCAGGGATGTTTTCAATTTCCTCTAATAGGCGGTTGCTTCCTCTGGTTACAATCTGGGACAGGAGGACAGAGGTCTGCTTCTTCCAAGTTCCTAACTGGAATCCGTTGTTGTCCTCGGTATCGTTTCTAATCGCAATAATCGTGGGCTTGGACACGCCTGTCTCCATACTAATCATATTCGTACCGATGCCCTCGTTGAGGAGTTCAACTACCTTTTCACGCTTCTCCTTTTCAAGTTTCTTTCCAGTGCATCCGCTAGAAGGATTTGTATTGATTCTTTCCTTGCTCGATTCATATTCCATAAAAGTCTTGTATTCCTATTGACTGCCCATTACAAGCCTTAAAGTGGCGGGTATGGATTTCCTCGTATTCCTTTGTATTGTGCTGGCCTGTCTGGTGCCTATTATCTGGACTTTGTGGATTGTTTCCTTCATCCTGTCATTCTTTAAACCTGTAAACAAAATTGTAAATGAAATTAAAAATCAAGGATATTCCGAATCTGCGTACCGCCATCGCATTAGGTCAAGAAAATAAGTGCTGGCTGTGCAAGGTTGACCTGCGGACGGTCACCGCCTGTCTCGACCACGACCACGAATCTGGACGCATCCGTGGGGTGCTGTGCCAGAACTGTAATGGGATTGAAGGTAAGATTACTAACCTCGCAAGGCGGGCAAAGCGTAACGGAACGAAATTTGATTTCATTGCCAGTGTGCTGGCCTATTGGAATCTATATTCTGCGTGTAGGCGTGAGGAGATTCACCCGACACATAAGACCGCAGATGAGAAAAGATTGAGACGCAACCAGAAGGCTAAAGAAAGACGAAAGAAAGGTTGACTCACTGTATTACCCCATTAGTTTGGCGGGGATGACTAATCCTCTAACCAACGGCTCAACCCCTGCATTCATTGCGGGGATTGCTGATGCTGACTACCGCAACGCACGGGGCCTCGCCCAGTCCTCACTGAAGGAGTTCCTCGTCAGTCCTGCCCACTACCTCTGCTCGCTGGACACCAAGCCAGAGCCGACCAAGGCTATGCAATTCGGAACTGCATTCCACGCTGAACTGCTTCAGCAAGACCCTTCTCAGTTTTATGCCGTCAAGGAGAAGGTGGATGGTCGCACCAAGGAGGGTAAAACCTACAATGAGAATTTTGCCATTGAGAACGCTGGCAAGGTTGTGATTGATACGGAGGAGGCCAGCACCCTCAAGGGAATGCGTGAGAGCGTGATGCGTCACCCTCTTGCCTCAGAACTTATGAAGGGCCTGTCCCACAAGGAGGTTGCCGCATTTGCTAACTACGGAGTTAACGGTGAGACCCGCATCAAGGGGCTGATGGACGGCTACTCCCATCTGGGCGAGTACGCCATTGACCTCAAGACGGCAGAGGATGCCTCGCCCGCTGGGTTCCGCAAGGCCATCTGGGACAGGGCATACGACCTACAGCAGGTGCATTATACTTGGCTTCTTACTTGCAATAATAAGCCCATCACTAAATTCTATTTTATCGTAGTCGAGAAGAAGCCCCCGTTTGCGGTTGGCGTTTATACTATTAACAAGCAGAGCCTAGCCAAGACGCAGGTACGCTGGGAGAATGCGATTCAGATGTTCGGTCAGTGCCAGTCGGAGGGTGTCTACCCTGCCTACTCTGAATCTGAAGTTGAGATTGTACTCTGATGAGCAAACCCAAGTTCACTGGAGTCTGGATTCCCTCAGCAGTCCTCGGCCTCCCCATCAGCATCACCGCCAAGGTGTGCTACGGGGTCGTGGACGGGCTTGACAACGATGACGGGTGCTTCGCCTCCAACGATTACCTCAAGGCCGTCCTAGGGCTGGAGACGAGGCAGTTGCAGAATATCCTGTTTGAACTACAGGATGCCAACCTAATCCGCAGGGAAGAGGTCGAGGGCAGACGCATCATCCGCACGGTTGAGAAGGTTGCACTTGTAAACGCAATCGCTGACACGCAGGTCACTCGGTCTGAGGGGTGCAATAAATTGCAGGGGGGTGTGCAGAAAGTTGCACGGGGGGGATGCAAAAAATTGCATACATATAGCAAAGATAATAATAAAGAGGATACCAATACAGGGGCTAACGCCCCGTGGGTGTCTCCGCTACCGTTTCCTTCTGAGTCTTTCAGCAAGGTCTGGCAGTCTTGGATTGACTACCGAAAGGAATTAAAGAAACCCCTCAAGGATGCCACGGTCAAGGCTATGTGGGCTGAGTTCCTAATCTGGGGTGAGGATGCGTCCATCTTTTCTATTCAGACTTCCATCAAGAACGGCTGGCAGGGAATCTTTGAACCCAAGAAGACTCTTGGATATATGAAGGCAAAGCCCTTGACAGCAGACGACCACAACGCATTCTAACGCATATGTCCGATATCGCCTGTCACTGTGGTAAGCGTGGTGCCCTGTTCGCCAAGGAAGACTACTCCCTCGTCCGCTACCACCTTTGCCGTGCCCACCTCGACCCAGAGCGTGTGGCCTATGACGGTCTGGTGGAGACCACCGTCCCTCCCTCGATGCCCGCCCTGTTCCGTGACACCGATGTGTCCCGCCTCCATCCCTCCATCCAGAAGGCCCTAGAATGGAAGCCAGAGGGCGATGTCAGTGGCCTCCTGCTCCACGGCACAACGGGCATCGGCAAGACCCGTGCCATCTGGGAGATTATTAGAAGGCTTTGGATTCTTGATGCCAAGAAGGACAGGCAGTTGCCTTACCAGTTCCTTACTATGCGTAAGATTGAAGGTATGATTGAGAAGGGGTTCGATGACCGCCAACACGCCAAGATGCTGGAAAGTCTGATTGAACTTCCCTTCCTCATCATCGATGACTTCGGCAAGGAGCGTCTCACCCAGCGTATGGCCTCCGACCTGTTCGCCATCATTGACGAGCGTAGCACGGCCCGTAGGCCCACCATCATCAGCACGAACTACAACGGCACCAGCCTCCTTGAGCGATTCGATGCCCGTGATGTCGAGACGGGTAAGGCCCTAATCCGCAGACTCAAGGACTACTATCAGATGGCTGGGATGTCCGACAAGAAGCCCGCATAATATTTCTTTTTCCGCTTGCACAGTATTACGATTTCCAAATATTCCCAACTTCTCCTTATGAGAACCAAACCCAAAATCCGAAACTCTGAGTGTATGCTGACCGTGCGTCTTTCAAAGCCGATGCTTGTGTCAATCACAAAAACCGCAAAACTTGTTGCGTTAACTCGCTCTGACTTTGTGAGAACTATTATGCAGAAATATCTTGACGCTCATCCTCTGACATACATCGTAACGAAATGAGTTACTTCGATTCCATCCATTCCTACACGCCCACTTCTATGAACCAGAACACTCCCGAAAATCAAATCGCCCTTAACAAGGCCCTCATCTCTGCCCTCGCTGAGACGCAGGACATCGTTGCAGATTCTACTAATCCATTCCACAAGAATTCCTATGCCAGCCTATCCAAGCACCTCGAAATTCTCAAACCCATCTTCGCCAAGCACGGCCTTGGTATCTTGCAGTTCCCTATCGGTGATGCCGACTGCGTTGGTATCCGAACCATCATTATCCACACGGACGGTGGTAGCATTAAGGCTGATGCTCTCATTCCTGCTGACAAGGAAATGTCTGGGCAGGACGCTGGGTCTATCTATTCTTATCTTCGCAGGTATTCTTTGGCTTCTGTGGCTGGGGTGGCTACTGAAGACTGCGATGCAGAAACTAATCGGATGGCTAAGTCCGTCAGCAAGCCGACTGCGGTGAGCAAGCCAGCGACCAAGTTCATCGCCAATCCTAACTTCGGAAAGACCGCAACCCCTCCCGCTGGCGGTGATGTACTCACCCCCTTCGGTGACCTCAAGGGCCAGCCCCTCTCCAGCCTCCCGCTGAAGTCCGCTGACCGTAGCGTCAAGTTCGGTGACCTCAACTACTTCGCCAATGTCTGGAAGCCCAAGCCCTTCGGTGACAACACCGATGTCAGCCCCCGTGACCTCCGCACCAAGGCTGAAGCCGAACGCCTCTGGGCCGTTGCCAACTCCATCACGGACGCTCCCGCAGAAGACTGCGACCAAGTTCCGTTCTAATCTCTAATCCAAACTCTTATGTCCCTCACCTACAAGTACTATCCTAACTCCAACTATATCGTCCTCTCGGACGGTAAGGTTGCCCGCCTCCTCAAGGAGACCAAGATTCACAACCAGACTTACTACAACCTCATCATCGACAAGAAGATGAAGCGTACTAATACGCAGGTCTTCGTGAAGATGTTTGACTCCAGCAATGGAGTACAAGCCTAAGTCTCACGGACTCGCCTACCTCCGACACGCTGTCCGACACCGCAACAAGAAACTAAACTACATCACCATCCCCGTGGAGAAAGCAAATGAAATTCTTGAAGCGTCTGTCGGCTTCAGCCATCCCAACAAGTTCGACAGGCACAGCAACTCCGTGAGGGGTGCGGCTGTCATCTTGGCGTTGGACATCAAGGAACTGTGTGACCGTCTCAACTCCCCCACACCGACCACCCTTATGAACGACTTGGCAGAGGCAAGGAATAAGATTAAAGAGATGGAGAAGGCTGGCGATGCCCTCGTCCACGCTGACCAGCATATCTCTGAAGTAGAAATCAAGGCTTGGGCCAAGGCCCGCAACCTCTATGTCTAAACTAAACAAGAAGGGCGTGAAGCAGTTCGATGACTTCATCGTTGAGGGCAACCCCCAGCGTAAAACTGCAACCATTATGGACACGCCAACCGTGTACAAGAACCTCAAGAAGTGCCGTGGCGAGGCGTTCCTGTTCAAGATGTCTCCCCCGTTCCAAGGGCACGAATACATTGTTGAGTCCACCATCCCACGGGAGACGATGTACTTCCCTGCCGACAAGTACGGCAAGGTGACAGACTTCCTCGACCTGCCCCTCGACCTCGAAACGGAGGGCTATGAAATCCTATGACCCTAACTGAAATCTATCGCACGGCTATCATTGAGGGTCTCACATCGGCAGAGGCATCAGCCAAGTATGGTTGCTTACGAATCTCCCTGCTCAACATCGGCACCCGCTGTGGCCTCCCGAAACTCAAGACAGAAATGTACAAGAAGCGTGAGGTTGAGATGAAGGCCCTCACCGACAAGGAACTCAGAACCTACTATGATGCCCTGCTCCTGTCCTGCTCCTCGAAATGCAAGGTAGAACTTGAGGTTGCCTTGAAGGAAATTGAACGCAGATACATCTCCCTAGAATGAACGAGTACGCCAAGTCACTCGTCACACGCCAGCGGGCAGGACGGCCTTGCGGGGTACCTGCTAGGGCTGGTAGCGTCATCGCTGGCAAACTCCCCACCGCTTGGGAAGCCTCCAAAGCGTTAGAAGTCTTGGCCCTCAACAAGGCCCGCTGGGATATCCTGCTTGCAAAACCTTTGAACAAATGGAAACTCCATCCGTAATCTTTTACGAACACAACTTTGACGACTCCATCATTAAGAGTCTATCTAAGAATGTACTCAACCTAGGCAACGAGTGCCGTGCCTTGGCACAGGAGAACGCCCGCCTCCGTGCCTCATCCTTTGTGACCGCTGTCCCTGTCGAGGAGTACGAGGAACTCAAGGCCGAGTTGACCGATTGCAAGGCAAAGGCTGACCGATTGAAAGACGAGGTCGAGCGTCTAAATAACCTAATCATTTCTGGCGGTGCCGTGACCGCTGATGCCCAAATCTATGTCGAAACTAATTAAATTCGTTGCCGTGGGAGACAACCACGGTGATATGATTGACAAGGATGTAGCCAAAGAGTTCTACTCCTTCCTCAAGAAGTTTAAACCAGATGAGGTCATCCACCTTGGAGACTGTTTTGACTTTCGCTCCATCCGTAGGGGTGCTGGTCGCAAGGAAGAGGACGAGTCGCTGGTTGCCGATGTCAAGTCGGGCAAGGATTTCATCTCCCGCATCGAGCCTACCGTATTCCTGTACGGCAACCACGAAGACCGACTCAGCCAAATTATTGGTTCTAGTTCTAACGGGATGATGCGTGACTACTGCATCGACCTAGACAATGACATTAAGAACACACTTAAGCGTCACGGTGCAAATAAGATTTACGAATACCACGCTGACCTTGGCGTACATAAACTAGGAAAAGTTAAGTTCGTACACGGCTACACCTGTGGCACCCGTGCCGTGGAGGAACACGCAATCCACTATGCCGAGCCGTCTGGTGCCGTCATTATGGGCCACCTGCACTCCATCCAGCAGGTCAACGCCAAGAAGCACGGGGGTGCTGTCGGCTTCTCTGGTGGCTGTGTCTGCCAGAAGAAGGCTATGGACTACGCTAAAAACAGATTAGCAACTTCCAAGTGGGGGTCGGGCTGGACTTACGGGTTCGTCCAAGGGAACGACTGGAAGGTCTGGCAAGCCCACCGTATGGGCAAAGAATTTATCTACTCTATTAAAGGACTATGAACATCAAAGACCTCAAGGCTCTAGAAAAACTGTTTGGTAAGGCTGTTGCTGAAAAGCCAGCCAAGGGTTTCTACACCCGCAGGGAGATTCAGAAACTGTGGAATGCTTCCGAGCCTATCATCTCAAGGAAACTTTCTGTGGCACTCAAACTTAATCTGCTTGAAGTGCGTATGTACCGAGTGAAGTCTGGTATGGTTACCCGCCCCATCCCTCACTACCGAATCAAAAACAAGTAAACTTATGACTAAAGACGAACAACTCAAGGACTTCCTTGCCTCCATCAACCCAGAGATTGTGGTTGCGGATGGCCTGTCCCACGCATTCGTGGGGCTTACCTACAGCGACAGCGAGGAGATTGCCGTGTACTCCACCGAGCGTATCATCAGTAATCTGATGGAGAATGACTTGATGTCCTTTGAGGATGCGGAAGAGTATATGCACCATAACATCTTGAATGCGTATGTTGGCAAACGCACCCCGATGTTCATCGATGTTATTCCGACTGAGTTCTGGACAGAAGATACCGATGTAATTTAATTGCACCTAGGATAAGCAGGTCAAGCAGGGCAAATCCGACCCCTGCCCCTGCAATCCAAGGGAACCACGGGCTGTCAAAAATCCACGCAGAGCCAATTGCTACCGACCCGCACAGCATAAGGACGACCCCAGCGGCTTTGCGTGGTGTGAATGCTAGGACAAAAACGCCAGCAGTAAAAATAGCACCACCGACACAACTGAACATCCAAAGTACTTTATCTTTAGTTTCCCTTTGCTTTTCCTTTTCCGCATTGTCTGCAATCTCCTTGGCGATAGCAATTGCACTCTCCTGCTCCTCTACTATAGCCCACAGTTCGTTCGTCTCAGCATCTACCTTAGACGCTTTTTCTTTGTCTTCTTTGACCGCTTTGTGGTCGTTTGATTTGACCATAAGTCTGAAGTACTCGACCCTTTCGACTGACGGCTTGCTGATTCCTGCGAGTCTGATGATTTGCCCTTCAATAAGGTCTCTACCCACTCCAGCAGATACGGTAGGAGCGACAGCAGTGAGGGCAGAACCCGCTTCAGAAACGACTTCTTCGACCTTGTTGATGTAGGTGTCCTTTTCATTGTTCTTTATAATAACCTCCTTAGGTTGTAATACCGTTGAGCATCCCGCCAGTAGCAGGGATAGGATTAGTATGGGTCTCATTTGATTCGATTGGTAAATTTCTTTTTAATCCATTCAAAGATGTTAGGGGCCAACGCACCAGACGAGGAATAGATTATACTTTTATACATAGCGTCTATCTCCGAGTGGTTAATTGCAAAGTAAACAAGCACCCCAACGATGGCACCAGCGAGCATCTGTCTGACCCAGACTATCGCTTGCCACTTCTCCTCTGTGATTACAAGCCTAGCAAAGGCACCCAACGCCCCAAGCACAGCGACAATCCAGCCGCCCTTCTTGAACTCTTCAGCCGTGTCTATCAGCGATGGGTCTATAGGACTCACCTTTGTTTCTTCTCCTTGGGTTCTTCTCGCTCGACCCTCTTCTGGGCAGAGGCAAGGGTGTCATAGATACCGAGCGTAATCTTCTGGGAGTTGTAAACCTTAAACTTATTGTCCTTAAAGATGATGCTATAATTGACAAGGTTTCTGTAGATGATGCCAGACGCTGTCTTCTCTGGTGTCCATTGTCTCCAGCCCTCATTAGGCTGGAAAGCCTTGACCGCTTGATAAGGTCTCTGAGTCTGACCAGTGTTAATCATAAACGAAGACTTGTTTTCTGGTTCAAGGTCTGTGAGTCCAAGTGGATTAGTTTCTGTGTTTACATTACCCTTGTTAAATCTCTGTTTAAAGAGAGCCTTAGGGTCAATAGGTTGAGACAGCCAGTCTTGCTGGATAGGCTCACCGCCCGTTGTTCTCACAGTGTCTGGATATGATGCGTGTTGCAGGGATGCCTCGCCCTTCACTGGATGCCTAATGAGAAGCGTCATATAGACTTCACCCATCTTGGCGTGTTGTGCCATAGGGTCTTCAAACATTTCAAACAGACTGCTACCAAAAGCCTCACCCTCTGTGATTGTCTTGCCCTTGAGCGTAGGGATTGTGCCTTCAGCCTTTGAAAGTTTGCCCTTAATCAAGTGGAATACTTCAGCGTTAATCTTTTCCACATAGACTTTTCTTGTGGCAATAGGCATATCTGGGTCGCTGATTACTCTTCTGAGAGCATCAATCACTTGAGTCTCAGAGGAAGAACCAAAGTCTATGCCAAGAGTCTTCTTGCTGATGCCCATAGCCTTCATCTTATCCGTGATAAGAGCAGAGCCGATAGCATCCTTGAACTGCTTGCGTGTAAGTACACCTCTCTCACTGAGTTTGTTTACTGTATTGATATATCCGTTAGCACCATTGACGGTACCACGCATCTTCCACGGGTCAGACTTAAGGAGTGCCACAGGAGCAATCCATACGCCTCGCTCCTTGAGATTTCTTTCACCAACTGCATTAATTTCTTCAGCAAGAGAATTGCCCATTCCCTTGGTAGAAGCCCAAACCTTGTCTGGGAATTTTGCTGGATAGTTGCCACCACCTTGTCCTTTGTGTAGCGTATCTCCAGATAGTGCATCTACAAAATCAACTGTAGACGCAGTGTCTGGGCCGTGTGCAAGGAAATGATACTTTCTGTAATCTTCTGGCTTAAACTTATCAAGCGTCAGATAATTTTGAGTGCGTTCTGTTTCTGGCTTTTGGCCTTCTTCAAATGCCGCTTGTAGGTGCCCACCAATTCTAGCAATGTAATCAAGGAAACCTTTCTTAACACTAGGATTCTGTCCGCTGACGGCAAGTTCTCTTGGCATATACCATCTGTCAGCATACATCTTACTCCAAGATTGAACCCAAGGCTCTCTTCCTTTGACAACAGTTTCTACACCATTGTCCATAATAGAAATCTCTGGATGCTTTAACTTATCAAAGTTCTCCATCGTTGGTTGATAAGATTTTTGAGTCATCGTATCTATCAACTTAGACTCACCAAAGCCAAAGACCTTAATCTGTGTCTTCATAGGCAGTGCTTCCTCGTTCTCAATACGCTGGAGGAAATCTTGTGCACCAAGTGACCTAGCCCGTTCAGCCATCTCGCTGTAAAGAATGTTAGAGAATCCTTTGCCTCTGTACTTAGGCTCTACCCAAACAGTTGGGTCATAAAGCATATAACCATTATGTTTATTGCCCGCAGTTTTTTGCCTAACATCGTAATCAATGCGACCAACTAGGTCTGTGCCGTCAAGCAGTTCAATGGAACGCTTACCATAATCGCTTGTGCCACCATCCCAGTTCTTCATTCTGAGTTTAATTCCCTCAACGATTTCTGGGTTTTCGTGGGCCTGTCTTCCAATAAAACTAGATTTAAACTCCTTGCTTTTAGGATTGTGAACACGACCACCAACGCCATCACCATCTTCTTTGGGCATATACCACTTGTTCTGCTCTAGTTTGTTAGAGATGTTGATGCCAGAGTAAGACCTGCCTTCTTCGACTTGAGTCGATTTCTTCTGGGCGATGTAGTCAGCGGCCTGTTCCCGTGTGATGGGAATACCTTCCTTGCCTCTGCCCTGCCAGTGCATCGTGTCTCCAAAGGTACGCTCTCTAGACTTGACGGGGATGGCGAACTCATTGGTAACCGTGGAGACGCTCTCCTTGATACCAAGTGCCCGCATACGCTCGCCAGCCTCAGAATAAAGAAGATAGGACAAGTCCTTGCCTCGGTACTCTGGAGCAATATGAGTAGATAGACCCCCAAACTTATCGAACTCAATGTGACCTACATTCTTATTGGCACCACTGGTATCCGTGAATACTAGTCTGGTAACGCCACCACTCTTATTTATAAGTTGAATGCTGAGGTCTTTTGTCTGCTCTGGATTCTCAGCCGCATAGCGACCAATGAATCCACCAAGCCAAGACTTGCTGTTGTAGTCATAGGTGCGACCACCCTGTCCATCCTCCTTAGGCATATAAGCCTTAAGGACTTGGTTGTCTGTTTGGTTAAGGAACGCTTCTTTAACTGAATCATTAAGCACAAACTTAGACGAACGACCAATGGCGTACTCAGAAAGAACGCCACCAACATTTTCTGGTTTGCCTTGAGATGCCTGTACCTCTAATAGTTTTTGCTTTACATTTCTGAACGCTTGAACCTCATTCCATTTAGCATCAACGGCATTATTGAAAAGTTGCATATACTCAGAAGACTTTCCTGTGCCACCAGAAACTCTGTATGCACTGTCTCTGAATGATTGTTTAGCAAAGTCGTCAACACTCGTTTCGTACAGCCAAGAATCTGGATAATGCACTTTCTCTAACTTGTGTACAGGCTCTGCCAGAAGTCTAAACATACCATCATCGGCACCTTCCTTGGACTTCTTGGCAAAATCAATCAATGCTTTATTGTTCTTATACACCTCCGTAGAGGTACCAGCCATCACATCGGAAAGAGTTTTAACTGATTCATTTGCTGTGCTACCCTTTTCAATCTTAATTCCAAATTTCTTTAGGAAACCATCCCAGATAGGAACGAGAGTGTTAAGATACATTCCGTGGCGGGCCTCGTAATCCATATTGGACACGGGGGGTGCATCGTCTGGGTGAGTAAGGGCTAGCGTGTCTACGCCATCTCTGATGCCTTGTCTGATGAGTTGGATAAGGGCAATCTTTGCCCACTCTTGAACCTCTGTGAGTGGCTTGCTATCTCCAGCCGCCTTTGTGAGAAGGTTAATGTCCCTCTGTGCCGCACTCTTAAAGTCATTAATAGCAGTTTGGATTTCTCTTGCATTATCAAATGAAACATACTTGTTGCCACTCCATTCTCTGGTTTTAAAATAGCCAGCATTAATCATATACGCTTCCATCTCTGGGTTAGCGTGTATGATATCTAAAGCCTCATCTTTAGCCAGATTAAGTCTTTCTCCTTCTCTCAATCTTCTTTCAGAAAAATCAGAGAAATTATTGTATTCGGGATGGCTATCTGTTATTATTTCTGCCGTTTTTCCATACTCAACCACACCGTGACCAATGGTAATTTGGTCTACTGCCTTACCGTGTGCCTGTCCCAACTCATACACTTCCCCGTCATCTGAAAGTTTTTCAACCCAAATCATACGGTCATCTGGGGCCATTGTTGGGCCATCGAGAGAGCGTGAGGGTGCTTCTGGCCTAGGTCTTCCAACCTTATTGTTTTCAACGAGGTTCTTATACACCCACTGATTCATATCCAACTCTCCGTGCTTTAGTCCTTTAAGCGTATCTTTTTGTTCTTGTGTTAATTCCAGTAACAACTTTCCTGTATTAGCATCATAGACAGTACGGGCCAATTCTCTAAGTTTTCTGTATCTGGTTTGAAGAGGTATACTTCTTTGAAACTCTTCAGTTTTAATAAATGCAGCAAGTAAGTCTTTAACATTTTGTTGCTGGGCTTTTATAGCCATTGCCTGTGTAAATTTTTCAGCAGGGCTTCCTGTATGTCCAGACCCGTAAAACGGTTTATCTATAAGTGCCCCAATAAAAGCCCTAGTACCTGTACCGTAGTTATGGTCACCAACACTATAATGGTACGATTCATCCATATACTCTGCGAGCATCTGGTCGGCATAAATTTCACCAAGTTCTTTGAGCCTTGCTCTGGCAGATTTATCAAGAGGTTTGTCTGGAAGCCCGTCAGCAAGAGGATTTGCAAACTCAAGATTTATTTTATTAATCTCAGTGTCAATGTTATGCTTGCTTATGTCTCTATAGTCTTTTGTGTTTGGATGAGTAACTTGCCACGCACGGAGCGTCTCGTCAATCAAAGTCCTAACCCTAGGAACCTGTTCCTTGGATGTGATATATGTTGGCGTGGTATCGGCTGAAGAGTCCGTGTTGTTTGCTTGAACCTCTTCAATGTAAAGGTACTTATTGCCGTCAGAGTCAAAACGCTCAGAGGTTCTGGTATGCACGATGACATCTGGGCCGTAGTGACCATCAACACCGTGCTGATACTTCTGGCTGATTCTTACCGCTGTCTCCTTGTAGTTGCTCTTATCGCCAGCCATAGTATATTTAGCGGTGTTGCCAAGGTTAGCCCTTGCACCCTCGTCAATAGTTACAGCAATCTCGTTTTCGTTTATGAACTTTGTTAGTTCTTCAACATCAATCTTAACATCACCAACCTTTTGGGGGACTTCAACATACTGTCCAGTTCCTCTGGCATAGGGCTGGCCCTTAGCGTCTAGTTTTCTAACGATAGCGTACTTAACACGCATCTTGCTATCAATATAATCTAACAGACCCATCGCCTTAGCCTCAGACCAAAGTTTGTCTCCTCTGGAGCCACCCTTGAGGATGGCAGAACGGAGTTTATCAATAGACCAAGTAGGATTTTGCTCAATCATTTTAAGGACTCTATCCTTAAGTGCAGAACGGAAACCCATCTTATACTTAGCCTCCCACTTGTCTGCGGCACTGTATTTGTCTTTGTTTATCTCGACTAAGAGAGATTGCATATCAAGAGCAGACGCAACAGATTCAATGTGTCCTGTTTCTTTGGTGCCGTTTTCGAGACCCTCGATGAGTTCTTTGAGGATGCTGGCCTTGTAAGCGTAGTCAGTCTTGCTACCTTTCTTAGTGGCACCGCTACCAAACTGCGTGTCTCTCTTAGGCTGTTCTCTCAGTTCATAGAGTTGACCATATGTCTTGCCGCTTTCAGCATCAATAGTAGAATCAATTATTCTTCTGGCCTCTTCGTATCGCTTGAGACTTTCTGGGTTTGCAGGTTGCTCTCCCGCCTCAATCCGTTGCCTTTCAATATATTCGTATTCATAGACGGTTTCAAGTTGCTTTCTGATTTCACCGTACTTGGCTTCGTCCAGACTATGAGTCATTATCTTCATAATCTTATCTGACGCATAGTTCACATCTTTGAAGTTCTGTGCAGAACGATTGAAGTGTTCTTCGTGTGCCGTCTCATCTCCAGCACCACCCATCTCCTTAATCTTCTGGCCTAATTCAATCCTGTAACCACGCAGGAAGTTCTGAAGATACTTAGAAGAGTTAGACTGCATATCAGTCTCAACAAACTTCTCCTTAGGCATATAACTGATGCCGTTGTCGTTTTGACGCTTAATCTCTCTGACAACATTATTGATGCCTTCCTTCTGCTTGGCGTGAACCTGCTTGCCAGCAAAGGTGGCCTCAGCAATCGTGTTGAAGTCGCCAAGGTGGACACCGTCAGCATCGAACGCTTGAGACTTGCCAGCGTTAGGCTGGATAAACTTAAAGCCAGAGATGTGACTGAAGACCTTCCCGTTAGGGGTCTCGTCAAACTTCATCTCTGAAGGCATAAAGTTCTTAGACAAATCCTTAAAGGCGTTGGCGTGGTTGTAGTCCCAGCGTTCACCAGTCTCAGTAATCTTACCCATATTTTCAGCAGAGAAGTGGGTGTACGAGGCGAGGTAGTCGTTAGAGACTTCGGCAATAGGATTGTTATAGTACGCCTCGCTGGACTCCTTGACAAAGCCAGCCATCTGGTGCATAACATCTCTGCGGAGGGCACCCTTGCCATCGAGGTTAGGCAGAATCTCTGCGGAGGGCAGTCTGGTGACATCCAGACCGTCTTTGGATGCGTTTGAGAGGTAGGCTAGGAAGTCGCTATCAAAGTCGGCCCTAGAGCCATTCCAGAGGTCTCTGACATATCCCTGCTTCCACTGGTTGTTGC
>Ga0209354_10000518_pt1 | contig 18323 bp, 22 predicted proteins | sample LauGreSpBDMM15DD_2_FD_187562 | JGI IMG/M metagenome (GOLD analysis project Ga0209354, IMG submission 187562) | Freshwater lake microbial communities from Lake Michigan, USA - Sp13.BD.MM15.DD (SPAdes) (version 2) | ecosystem: Environmental > Aquatic > Freshwater > Lake | place: Lake Michigan...
GGTATATGTGGTGCCTGTCTGGGTATTAAAACCAACAAGGGTCGGACCTGTTGCACCCGTTGCTCCTGTGGTGCCTGTAGAACCAGTAGGTCCTGTCGGTCCTGTTGCACCAACAACGTTAGGATTAGGTGTGATTGCAACTGACATTATGCTATCTCCGATCCAAATACAGAAAACGAGCTTGTGCCGTTTGTTGAATAAACTGTAATAACATCTGTGGCATCGGCTGTGATTCCAGCAGTGTATGTAAATGTCGCTCCAGCCGAAAGGCTCAAGCTATAGACCACATAGTGCTGATTGGCAAGGACTGCAGCATTTGGCCTAACTGCAATTCTAATGACATCTGCCGTTGATGCGTGAGTGTTGACTGCGTTTACTGTGGAAATTATAGTCTCAGTTGCTGCTGGCACCGTATAGACATCCGTTGCCGTTGCAGCAGATGGCGCTGATTGCCCTAAGACTTTATAGGTGGTTGCCATTAAGAGATATCCCCAATCACTGTGAATGTATTTGATGCTGTACAGATAATCGTGCAGGCACTGAACTGAGTTCTAAGTTTTGGAGCAGCCGATGTAGCTCCTGTTGAGGTGACAGTCACACCAACGCCTGCTGCAAAGGTAACCTGTCCAGCACCGATTTGCTGTAGATTTATCTGCTCACCTGCTGTAAAGATTGCTGGTGGAATGGTTACCACTATTGCAGCAGCATTTGATGCTGTGACTAACTTACTTGAGTCAGAGGCGACTAAGGTATAAGTTGTTCCAGTCTGTGCATTAAAGGCAAGGTTTATCTTTGCGCTGTTAATGGTAGGGGTAGTCAAGGTTTTATTTGTTAAAGTATCTGTTGTTGCCTTACCTACCAAAGTATCTGTTGCTGCAGGAAGTGTAAGGGTTGTAGTTCCAGCTACTGCTGTTGCTTGGACTGTTGTGGTACCAGATGTAGAACCAGAAAAGCCTAGGCTTGCTACAGGTGATACAGCAGTCTCAAAGGCATCAAGATCATCTGAGGTTAGAACGTGCTTTACGCTGGCTCCAGCAGAGTGAGCAATATTGCTTGTGCCTGCTTGACCACGTGTAATTGTTAGTACATCTGTGCTTTGAGCAGTTACAAAGACAATCTCTTCGTTGGCTGTATCTGGGTCTAAGGCTACTGTGAACTGGTCACCTGCTGTTAGGGTAACTCCACCAAGCAAGGCGTTACCTGTCGCAGAAGCCACAGTCGCAGAAGTAGCCACGTTAGAGATACTTGAAGCCAGCGTAGTCGCTACGCTTATGCTTGAGAACTTACGAGTTGCCATCAGTATTCCTTATTTTGTGTAGTGGATTCGAATTGGGTATCTGTCCTGTAACTTCAACGCTTCCTCCTGGAGTCGTTGCTGATACAGAGCAAATATGTAACGAGATGCAGAAGCACCAGAGTTGAATGGACTCTTAGTGTCATTTAGATCAGCCTCAGCGCTAGATAGGTTTATACGACCAGCGTCAAGGAAAGATAGTAGTTTGTAGCAGGCCCCAAGGACTGTCACATCATAAGAGCTTGCAGGAAGACCAGTAACATCTTCATAGTCATCAGAGTTAGAATCAAGGGTATTAGGTGTTGTGGTATACCAGACTTGAACTGTACGTCCAGGCTGAACGCTGTCGTAGATATTGATTGTGTTATTGGTATTGAAGGTAGCAGCATTTGCCATCGGATCTGCTCTCCAACGATTTATTGGAATCCACTCTTGTGATGAACCTGTGCTCTGCCAAGAGACGAACAAGATATTCTCTAGGTCATCAGGCAAGGCATAGGTGGTCTGTGCTGCGTTGAAAGTAAAGGTAGTAAAGGTCACTGCCCATATCTTAGGAAAGTAACTATTGATAGTATCGTTGATGGCCTTCTTGATACTGACTCTTGGAAATGATGGAGCTAGGGTGACCTGTGCATACTGAGCGTGTGGGGCAGCAGTTGTGCCTTGATACCCACGACCAAAGCCAGGTATAACGTTTAGCACATTACTGGTCTTATCGAATGTATCAATCCAGATTAGTTCATCATCAATTTCTATGGTGCCTTTAGCAAGGTTACCTGATGCTCCAACGCTAATAGCAGAAGAACTCTGTGTAATGCCGTTTGCATTGGCAACATAGGTAATACGATCTTGACGCAAGGTATAACCAATGAGGTTAGACTTTACATCGTTAATCATCTCTGACAGTGTTGGCATTATTTCCTTCCGTGTACCAGCCGTCTGCCCACAGTGTTTCTAGTCTGTGGAAGTATTTTTCGTACTGCTTGGCTATGACATCTACAGAATAGAGCGATACTGCCCTATCCCTGATTGCCTGCCTATCTAGATTCTTGACGTTCTGTGTTGCCAAGATAAACTCTTCTACGTTACGACATCTAAAGCCTGTAACGCCATCTACTACAGTCTCAGTAAATGCGCCCCAGTCTGTAGTAATTACTGGAGTTCCGCAGGCTTGTGACTCTATGTTCACATTGCCAAAAGGTTCTATGTATAAAGTTGGCACGAATGTTGCTATCGCACCACCCATAAGTTCTGCACGCTTCTCAGGACCTACTGGTCCTAGATACTCACCATAGTTTGGTATGTGGTTACCAGGGCCAGCCATAATCAACTTAGCGCCTATGGTCTTGCAAATATGAGCTGCGATATCCACGCCCTTGCGTGAAATCATTCTGCCTATGTAAAGGTAATAACCACCATCGCCTTTACCTAATGGGAACATACTTGGGTCTAGGTAACCTGGTATCACCGCATCAAAGAATCCACCATCAGCAGTTGCTGCATCTCTATGCTGAGCATAGACACAGTGCATCCAAGCGTATGATTCAAAAACTCTATAGTTAGAAAATACTCCAGAGTATCCAACGCCAAACTCTACGACCATCATCGCTGGCAGAGCCAACGCTATCGGTTGATGAGATCCACCACCGATGACACATACAAAATCTTTAGGCTCTGCACGCTTACGAATCTCGGCAGCAGCCTTCTTGTTAAACTTTTGCCAATGAGGTAACTTGTAATCAAACGGTGCTTCTACATAAGGTCTATTACCTACAGCGATTCTTCGCTGTGTCTCTGTGATGCAAGGTATCAGCTCATCTACTTCGGCTTCGTTATCTTCGCCTGCGTAGAGATAGACTGTGTGGCCTAGGCCCTTCATCATATTGCAGAATCTGCGAACCTTTTCAGTGTACGCACAACCTGCGAAATCTTTAGTTGTCTGTGTATGTGGTAGTGATACTACGTGGAATCTCATAGAGAGATTATTACATACCGCCTAGCATTAAGATATCTGGCAACGCCGTTGCATTAGTTCCGCTTACACCTGTCGGTCCAGTAACTCCTGTTGGCCCTGTTGCTCCTGTTACACCAGCAGTTCCAGATGGACCTGTAGGTCCTGTAGCACCAGTAGCTCCTGCTAGGCCAGTTGTTCCTGTAGCACCAGTAGGACCCGTTACACCTGCTGGTCCTGTTACTCCAGTTGGTCCAGTATCACCTGTTATACCTTGCGGTCCAGTTGGTCCTGTAGCTCCTGCTGGTCCTGTAGTTCCCGTTGGACCCGTAGGTCCTGTAGGACCTGTGTTACCCGCGATGCCTTGAGGCCCTGTAACGCCCGTAGGGCCAGTAACACCTGTTGGTCCGACATCTCCAGTCACTCCCTGTGTTCCAGTGGCTCCAGTGACCCCTACAGGCCCTGTAGGACCCGTTGGTCCAGTAAGTCCAGTATTGCCTGTTACGCCTGTGCTTCCAGTTACGCCCTGTGGACCTGTTGCACCTGTTGGGCCAGTGGCCCCTGCTGGGCCTGTGGCACCAGTGACTCCAGTTGTTCCAGTAGGACCAGTAGCACCTGTTGCACCAGTAGTGCCTGTTGGTCCTGTTGGACCAGTAGAACCTGTTGAGCCAGTTGCACCTGTAGTTCCTGTGGGACCAGTTGGACCAGTAGCACCAGTGGTGCCTGTGGCACCTGTTGCTCCTGTTGCCCCTGTAGATCCTGTAGAACCCGTAGAACCTGTAGGCCCTGTTGGTCCTGTAATACCTTGACCACCTTGTGGTCCTTGATCTGCTGAGAACTCTACAGATACTTGCGGTGTAATGGATTCAATTATGATAAATGTTGTCATACAGTCACGGCCCCCGTTACTACGAACTTACCTTCAAGGTATCTAGTAACTGTTGCTCCTGAATCTAGAACTAAATCGTAGGCGTATCTGCTGGCACTTATAGCTCCAGTGATAGCCGATGAAAGGGTTACAGTGACGCGACCATTGGCTGCGTCAAAGACCATACGACCATTGGCAGTAGATGCAACTACAGTTGTAGTTGAGGCACCAACGAATGGGCGCACTGTCATAGTCCCTGTGTAACCAGTTAGGTTCAAAGGTGTGTTGTCGTTAAGAACTTGGAACTGAAAGTTAAATGTAGTTGCTTGGTCACAGACCAAATTGAATTTCGCACTCATCAGGTGGATATCGCTCTGAGAGCCTGCGCTGCAGCCAGTCCAGAAGTAGAAGCGAGCTGATTACATACACCATTAAAATCAAGCCACTTACTTTTATCGGTGTTACCAGCGATCTGATTTAGGACTCCTACTGTATCTGTGGTTGTAGGAGTAACAGAGCGCTGCGTAGCCCATTGCTTTGCTGCTAATGCCTTGTCTACCATAGCACTCATCAAACGATAGGTACCACCATTAGCTAGACGATTGAGCTCGTCATTAAGCGTTGTACCATAGATTCCAAGTGCCACTGTTTACTCCTTACTTCTTCTTTTTTCTTGCTGCTGCTGCGTTATCTATTAGATTTGGATATGGACGACCTGCTGCTTTAGCGCGAGCCTTAGCTGCGGTCTTTTGTGCAGACGTTAATTTTGTTGATTTCTTCTTTGGGTTCTTTGTTTCCCAGAATGGTTTCTTCTTCACCACTTCACCTTATCTGCCCAATATGCGGCGCTCATCTTACCTTTGGCTATGTTTTTTGAATGTCTTGCTTTGAATGATTTCTGTCTGGCAGTAGGTTGCTTATCTCCGCTTACTCCCTGTTGTCCGAATCGGATTGTTTTGACTTGCTCTCCGTCTTTTGCAACAACAACGTGGCTCTTAGTTGGGTGGCTAGGCGTACGCTTGGGTTTATTGAAGCCCGATACACCAGCTCGTGCAAGACGTGAATCACTTTTTTTCTTTGCCATATTCTCCGTACTTTCCTAGAACAGCACGAACTGTGCCATTCTTGTTAAGTCTAACAATCATTCCGTCTTTTACCTGCACTGAGTTGAACTTGTTGTGTCGCTTGTATTGCCCTGAAGACATTTAGCAGTTCTTGCCAGGAGCGCCAGTCATCAACTTCTCATAGGTCATAAATGGCTTCTCATTGGTATCTGATGGGTATGGTAGAAAGTCTTCTGTCTCTTCGTACTGTGCTGGATCGTTGGCTGGCATATCTACTCCTTGAAGGTAAGTTTGGTTCCATCGAAGGCTTTGCCAGCCTCGTTGGAAAGTTTAACTGCGGCATCTATATCTGGCTGTCTTGTACTGCGTGGTTCAATCCCTTGACGCGTTGCGTCATAGTAGGAATTGACTTCTTTATCCCATTTCTTTTCTTTATCTTTGTCCCAATGTTGCCGAGTAGGGAAGCACCCTGCAAAAGATGCGTTAGCATCTAGTAGACAATCTCCATAGGAGTCGTGGTCCTGTGTCTTACAACCTGAACGACAGTTCGGATTCTTCATACGATTAGGGTCACAAAACTGCTATAGCCTGCGTTAATAAATATCTGCGCCTCAGCATTGCTAATCGTGTTGGTAGTACCACCAAGATAATACGAATCAGCAGCAGCCAAGGTATCTTGGCTTGGAGTCTGCTCTGTTGTCACTGTTGCTCCATTTACTATGAATGTGTATCCTCGTGGGATATCGGTAAGGAATGGGTTGATAGTTCCTGTAATCGTGCCTTGATCTATAGGCTTACCAGCTAGACGAGAGTACGCATTGTAGACATCTCTGCCTGCTCCATAAGTTTCCCAGCGCCAAGGCGTTGTAAGTGTATAGGCCATCATTACCTTTCTAACGGACTCACCACCAAGCAGGATTTCTAGGCCCTGCTTGATAGTCAATCAATTATTAGTTGATTGTTGTAGCAGTCTCAATACGGAAGAGAGATGCTTCACGGAGGCGATTCCAGCCACCGAATAGGTACCAGCCGATGGTGCGGAAACGGCGCAGAGCGTCAATTTCTGGACCAATAACGACTGAAGTATCCTGAGCAAGCGCTTCAGCGAGTGCTTCACGACCAGCAACAACTGCCTTGTAAACAACAACAGATGAAGCATTGGTCTCAGATGGGACACGTGGTGTCTCAACTATGTAAGCACCTTCCAGTGCTCCGACTGCACCAGCAACGAACGATGTACGCTCGACATACTTGGTGAGTTCTTGGAATCCGCCTGTACCAGACTCGGCGCGAAGATCCGCAGCCTGACGTGGGTGGACATATGCAGCATAAAGCTCACCGATACGTGGAACAGCCTTGTTGCTACGAAGTTGTACAACAGCCTTACGAATAAGAGCAGTTGTCATCGTACCAGAAGATGTTACGGATGCGGTGCCTGTTGCGGCTCCACCGAACAGTGCGTTGGTTCCACCAGTCAAAGTTGACGCTACAATAGAATCAATAGAATCTGCAGCATTGTACGCAATGATGTCAGCAAGAGCTGCATCTACGTCATTGAATGAAGTTAGGTTTAACTTCTTGGTGGTTGTTACGGCTGAGCCGTACTCATTTAGTGTTACAGTAACCGTTGATGGGTTACCTAGTGCGATTGAGGAAACATCAGAAGTTTCTGTCAAAGTACCAGTCGCTGTTGAGAGATCTGAGTAAATGGAGAAAACAACTGACGAACCTGGCATAGCTTGCTGTACTGGCTTGACATCAGCCAACGCACGCATCACTGGGATGGAGCGAAGGGCCATACGAACGTATTGATCATACGCTGTTTGGACTAGGCTGCTGATTGTCGAAGACGAGGTAAGCGTACCTGTTGGAATTGCCACTTATTTTGCCTTTCGATTAGGTTCGATAATTAGAGTCCAGACGACCTAATAATTTCATCCAACTCTTCACGCGTATTGGCGTTCATCAACTTCCTATGAACATCTGCTTGGAACTCAGGAGTAACTCCCTGTTCTACAGTATTGGTCATACGTTGATAAGCCTTGGCTTGAGCTGGGTCCACATTAGGCGTTGCCTGGTCTGACTGGTTTTCATAGCCGAATACATCGGCATAATCTTCCAGCCATTTAGATACAGACTCTTCAGTTGGGTCTATATCCTGTGGGATAAATGCAGCAATTTTGCTGTTTACCCCACGACTAGCAAGAGCATCTTTGATTGCTCGGTCACGGTTGGATTTAGAGATAGATTCAAACTGAGTTTTTAAGTCAGCTAGTTCTTTCTCTTTTTGTTTGTTTGCTTTACGCAATTGTTTGACCAAATCATTACCGTTGTCGGTATCAAAGTCGTCATCTTCGTAGTCGTTATTGGACATAGGTCCTTCTCCCATTCGTTAGTTGATTCGCAAGCCTCATATAGATTCGGGGGATCTCCATATGGCTCTTGCTACTGGTATTGATATCTCTCTAACAGGCCAGTCGTTCTGTTAGCAGGCTTAGTATTGACCAGCGCGTTCGCGGTCTAGTGCTCCACCAGTCATTCCAGTGCTTCCACTGAAGGTGGCTGTCTCAAGTTGTCCTAGTCTGCGCCTTTGACGGCGTGCTTTATCAGCATCAGGTAGGGCAAAAACTTCTGTCTCTGCTACTTGTTGAGTGTAGTCAGGTTGTTGATAAATGTTTGATAGTTGGCGACCACGCTCTAGGCCACTAGAGATAACTCCGAAGCCTTGTTGAGCTGATTCTTTAGTAACGCCATAGCGTTGTAGTTCTTCTGCTCTAGCAAGTCCAGTTTGAAGACCTGCCTGCATTGCGCCTGCTCCGATTTCAGCAGCACCAACTTTACGCTTGATGTTAGTAATTGCTTGAGCTGGGTCAAGAGCGTAGGCAAGAATATCTCCACCAGTAATCTCAGGATAGAACTCACGAAGTGCTTTAGAAACTTCTGGGTTAGCGTTAATGACTCGGTTCTGTGCAGTCTGGATACGATCTTCTAGCTCTGGAGCAGAGACATCTCCAGCAATAAACTTCTCAAATCCTTCTTGACGACCCATATCTCCGCGTGTGTAATAACTTTCAGGTAGACCATATTGACGCATTACATTCTGATACTGGTCCTCAAGACCAATATACTCTGCCTCAGATATAGAACGAAATCCTTTTTTAATGCGTTGAGCATTAGCAGCAAAACGTTTTTCATAGGCAGGTGTAGCTCGAAGCCTTAAAGTAAGTTCATCTTTTGATAGACCCTCTACAACAAATCCTTTAACTGCATCTACAAGAGATCCCATACCATAACGGTCAAACTCTGCAAAGAGTAAATCGTAGGCAGATTGACCTTTACGTGTTTTTTCATCTGCTGCAGTTTTATCAATATAAGCATTGTAAGCTGCTAGGTCAGTAAAGATTCTGCCATCTGGAGCAGTGTAAGTTTTACCTGTACTGCCACCTGTATTGCCGCCTGTACTACCACCTATACTGCTACCTGTAATTCCTTGTTTTTTATCAGTAGCTGCGTTAATTGCAGCACCTACATTGCCACCTTTAGCAACAATGGCAGCATATTCGGCATCACTTAGATTTTTTTCTGCACTCCAAGAATCTCCATAATAACCAGAGGCATTAACTCCGCCACGAGATTCAATGTATTCCTTAGTCATTCCTGCTTTTATAGCATCTGCTTCTGCTTTTGCAGAGCGAACAAATTTTGGATCTACTGTCTTATACTGACCAATACCTGCTAATTCAGCCATTATCTACCCCTGGAATCCGAAGTCACGAAGTATCCCAAGTGCTGCAGTGGATACATCTTCACGAGCGTTATCTGTGTATTGCCAACGTGGGTCCTTGCGAACTGCACGCTTGAAATCAAATATAGACATTTCTTTATCTTGCCCATAAGCAGAGCGTAGAATTGGATCGTCAAGGTTAATAGCATCTGGTGTAATCTCTAGTAATGCTGCCATCTGATTACGATACGGAGCGTAGATATTTGCTAAATCCAAACCTTCGTCAAGCAAGGCTCCTACCTTTTCAGGTAATCCTAATTTAGCTTGTTGGCGGATAAGTCGCTTGAAGTCTTCAATATCTTCACCGCGAGAAACACGTTGTAACCAACCATCAATTTGATTACTAAAATCTTTATCTAAGTTAAAACCATTGGAACGGGCAACGGTACGTAAATCATCTAGAGTATTAGCTGCTTCACCTGCAGCACCTTTAGCTCCAATGCTACCAGTAAGTTCATCAATGATAGTGTCATCATCAATACCATCATCATAATACTTTGTAAGGGCAGCATCATCTGCCTTGAGACCTTTACCAGCAAGTTGTCTTTTAATGTTAATAAGCCAAGACTTAAAACGCTCTTTGTAAAGATTCTCATTTTGAATCTTCATTAAGATACGTCCTTGGGCATCACTATCTAACTTGCCCCATTTAGACTTATTCCAGAGAGTATCTGCTAATACTTGATTCTTGGCTTCTAAGGCAGCCTTGATTGCTTTAAGCTCTAGTCCATAAATCGGGTCATCAATAAGAGCTTCGAAAACACCATACTTGCCAGCAAACATATCTGGTAAGAAACCAGTTTGTGGGTTGACCTTGGGCATAGTTACTGCAACACCTTCAGCAGCAACCTTGGCTTTGGCCTGCGTCAGTTCATCTACATCAGCCACTAACCACGCCCTCCCATTTTCTCAAATGCCCAGTTAGCAAAGTCAAGATTCTTTTTACGCTCTAATGAGACAGGATCTGCTTCAGATATTGCTGTTTGAATAGTAGACACAGCCTTCTCTTTTGTGAACTCTGGGGTCTGGGTAGTTACCTGCTCCAACTTGCCTGTCTTCTTATTCTTGACAAGTTTGCTTTGGGTGGTTATTCCACCAGCAATCATCTTATTAAGACCTTTAGTAAGGTCTTGATACCAATCTGCTTGTTTATCAGCATCAACAATCTCTCGTCCAAGAACCTTTTTAGTAACTTCGTTTATGTCAGCATCAATTTGTTCTGGGGCATACTGATATACAGAGCGAGATAAATCTGGCTTTGGAGCTTTCTTTTGTCCACCGAGGTACCAGTTTAGATACTGCTCTGGTGTAATTTTTTGAGTTCCAGCAGAGGTTGCATACCAGTCAGATGCTCCAGCTACGGATAAATCCCAGAGAGCACGAGACTTAATTGGGTCTGTGGTAACTCCATTTTTCTTTAATGTCTGCAACCAAGAATTACGTAAAGCCTCATCAGTTAAATAAAAAGCCCTAGCTTGCGCTACTGGCATTACTCTTTCACCTTTACTTGGCTTTACTTGATATGTGCCATCAGTAGGGCTTTGAGTTGTATAACCAGGTATCTTACCCTTGCCAAGATATACCTGATTTGTAAATGAATTGACAAGACCATCTCCAGATAAATTATTATCTAGCCTATTTAAGGCATCGCTCATTACAGACCTTTCCTCAAATCATCTTTTTCAAGATATCGCGTATAAATTCTATTAAACGTAATATCTTTATCTATTAAATCGCCAACAAATTCATTCCAAGCGGCTTTAAGATCGGCGTTATCTTCATTATCTAATGATTGACTCTCACGAGTAGTAAGGACTGCCCTGACTTTATCTCGCCCTGCTAAATACTCAGCCATAGTTTTCATATCTGGACGATTGGTAAGGCGCGGGTCTTTAATTACATCATTTGCATAACGTAAGAAAGTTTGAACTTTGTTTATATCAATCTTGCCGCGAGCACTAGCCCAGTCTTTATTCTCTGCTTCTAACCCTGCAATGAATTCAGTCTTAGCTGCTTTAAGATCCTCAGCGCCTCTAGACTCTAGGCTTTTAAGACCACGAGCAATACGAGATGCCTCAATCTTATCCATACCCTTGTTGTAGAGAATCCATCCTTTTTCAACATTAGTATCTTTAATAGCTTCATAAGCATCTTGTGACTCACGGAACTTAGTTGTACTGCCTGGAGCTACAGATAGTTCACGCTGTCTCTTATAGACAGAAGGTGAGAACTCTCCAGCATTAGCATCTCCAACAAGGAACCAACCAAACTCTGGTTGTTTTGCTATCAAGTCTGATAGTTGCTTTGTTCTTTCATCTGCCTGAATAGTTGCAGCAATGCCAGTATTATTCTTGGATAGACTGGTTGTGAAAATGTAATAGTCATCGCCATAGAGTTCATAGAACTTTTCAGATGCAGTTAATGGGTCTTGCTCACGTAATCTATGGAACTCATCAATAAATAATTGATAAGGACTACGAGTGTTAGTAGCAAAAGGTAGAGTCAAACGAGATGCTGCGTCAAGAAGTAGAATACGAACTACTTTCTTATTTATCTCAGAAGCAGAAGGCTTGGTATCGCGTAAGCCAGCATCATACTTAGCGTTCTCTTCAGCAGCTATTAAAACTGTCAAGTTTTGGCGTTGTGGATTTTCTACTTCTAAAGCAGCTAAAGCCTTACGAATACCAGCAGACTGAATTACTATATCTTTCCATCCAGTTCCCTGCGGTCCATATGGCAAGATTTCTTTTGTTAAAAGATTCTTTTCTAACTTAGGATTTCTTTTAACTAAAGCAGACATTGGAAGTTGTACGAACCAGCCAGCACCTGGGTTCCACCAAGCACCACCTTGGAAGATTAGGTTAAGTGATGGTTTTGGAATAGCGCGAGGTCTATCACCTAAACCAAGACGAGATGCCCATTCACCAGGAATGTTGATGTACTTAATACCATCACGCTCTTCAACCATACCCACACGATCTGGTGATTCGTATATTGTCTGTAGTTTACGGATAACAGATGGGTCATTAACCACAATCTTTCCCCATTTTTCAACTACGTCAGAGAATGCACCAAAGAATGGAAAGATAAAACGTAATGTGCTTGCAGCATCTACGCGCTCTGATGTGTCATAAAGACCTCGGCGCATTTCACCTCTGGCCCATTGACGAGCATTGTTTTCCAACTTACGTAAATAAGCTGCTGGGATTTCATCGCCAGGATAGGTGTCAATAGCATTACGTACTAGAGAATCAATACGTTTACGGTATAAGTCTACAAATATAGGGTTACGAACTAGCGCTCTTTCAGGAGCTTCACCTACCATTGAGTAGAAACCTTCTTGGAATCTACCCCAAGACTTTGCAATACTGGATGTTCCGTTACCCTGTGCTACTTGAGCAGCGTTAACAGGTGGACGATCTGCAGCATTTGTAAAGAATAATCTAATATCATCATCTGTAATCTGTCTTTTTTGAGCAATACGCTTTAACTCTACAGCAAATGGTGGAAATAGATTATCAATGTTCTCTAGGTTTGCCTCAATGATGTCATCTACGTTGCGACCTAGAGCAAGATTGCGGAGTATTCTACGACCTTCTGGGTCTTTAAGAAGAAAAGTTTTTGCTTTCTTTATTACTTCATCACGAGGTACATCTTCTAGCAGAATAGTTGTTAATTTAGAGTTACGGACCTGACGGTTTACTACGCGCTTGTAAGCCTCGCCCCATCCTTCGTCATTTCCGTTGATAATAACAAAATCGCCTGTAGTTTCATAAGCATTACGCATAGCAGCATTGGATGCGCTGAAGTGGCTATCTACAATCTGTGAAGCATTAGCAATAAATCGGTCACGGATATAAGCTGCTCGCTCTGGAGTTGCACCTAATGCGTCTTCTACGGTAATTACAGTATCGCCTACTTTAATTTCATTAAGACCCATACCATATTTGTCAATTACTTTGACTTTACCTGCAAGCATTGCATCAATTTCTTCAATTTGCTTTGCAATAATTTCTGGATCATCTACAACATTCATCAAAGCTAGTAATTCTTCGCGCTTTGTCTCTAGTTTTACAGAGTTACTCCACTTAAATACATCATCAACAGAGGCATCTTTGAATTTTGCGTTGATAATGTTGCGACCAGCAGCTCCTAGTCCATAGGCTACGCGGTTCATAATAGCCATTGGCCCAACAGTAGTCATAATACGCAAGTAACCTTCAGTTACGTTACGGATTGGGTAGCCTAAACGTGCTAAAACCTCAAACTTAAGTAGAGAATCTAGGCCATCTGCGATATTTACAAATTTATTTTGACCTTTAACAGCAAACTCATAGGCTCCACCACGTTGTGCTCTAGTGAACTTCATTAAAGAGTTGTACATCTGGTCAACATCAAGGGTTGGAAGCTGACGAACCAACTGTGATTCATTCAAAGGTAGAGGAACTACGTGAAGTATTCCATCCATACCTTCAATAGGACTTACTCTAGCACCTGCTGGGACTACTTGACCCGAAGGAAGTTTAGTTGTTGCTCCAGTATAAGCGCGTTCTTTTATCATATTACGTGCGCTCTCGCGAGCATTAGCATATTTTCTATATGCTGCACGAACATCTTCAGTATTAGAAAAACCAAATTGACGGGCTATGGTACCAAAAACTTCTTCTTCAATCTGTTGATAGGCTGTTGCTCTAGCATCTGGGTCAGCAGCAGAAGTATATCTATCGAATAATTCATTACGTTTTTCTACTGTAAATTCAGCTTGCTTTAGATCTGCCTCTATACGAGAAATTTGAGTATTGACGGACTTAACATCGTCTGGATTTGTAGTAGTAACTAACTGACTTTTTAATGCTTGAAGTTTTGTAGCATAAACTTTACGTTGCTTATCAGAGAAGTTACGGACTCTACTAAGCATATTATCTAAAGTTTGTACAGATTGGTTATCTGTAAAATCAATCCATCCACGAGGGCGCTTATAGGCAAAACCTTGAGCAAGGCGAACGATTGGCCCTGCAGCCCCATTGCGGATATCTGTAAACCATTGACTACGATTTGCTGCTTGGCGCAAAGATGTAATAGTTCCAAAGCGTGGTAGTGAGTTTGGATTCAGGGTTCCTGCAAGGTCTAATGTCTTGTAGGTATCATCTAATTCTCTTTGTAGAGTCTGTGCAAGCATCTTATTTTTATCAAGGTTTTCTCCTTGATTAACAAGATCCATAGTAAGTCTACCAGCATCATCTATAGACCTACCTACAAAAGTAGCTTCATATACTTCATCTGATAGGTTTGCAATTTTAATGGCAAGGTCTTGCTGAGTATCAATAAGACTCTTAACGGCTGTAGCATCACCCATAGCCCATTGCAATATATCGGCTTTAGCTTTGTGACGGACTACAACATCATCAATTAAATTTGCTTCACCTAGAACATCTGCTAAGGTAGCAGGATTACCCGACTCGCGGATAGCCTTTACTCGGAATAAATCTGCTGAATTCATTCCATCTGTCTTCTCTAGGAAGTTTTCAAATGTTGCTTTGACGCGCTCTGCACGTTTACCAGTTTGTTCCCCAGCAAGTGCTGCTTTTAATTCTCCTGTACCACGCACAGCAAATTGCGCTGCTCTAGCTAATTTAACAGCCTTACCTACGATAATAGTAGGATCAATAACAAAGCGTGCTATGAAGTCTGTTGTAAAAGACGAGAAACGTCCAATGTTTTGCTCACGAAATGCTTTTTCGGATTGCTCTTTATCATAAACATTAAAATCATTAGCAGCAAACAGTAAATGGTCTTGGATAAACTTATCAGCTTTATCACCACTTTTACCCAAAGTTGCAGCATTGATAGCATCTTCAACAAGGTTTATTGGTTCACCGACAAAAGTTTTAATGAATGCACGACCAGGTGAAACCGTACGTGCCTTCTCCCAAGAATTACGAATTTGACTTGTGTCAATACCTTTACCTGCAAATAAAGGGTTGCCTTCATCGCTAAGTAATAAGCCAAAAGATACAGCTTGAGCAGATAAATTATAGGCAGTTTCTAAGCCATTAAAAATCTTACCCCAGAAACCAGGTTCTTTTTGTTCTTGAGTACGGTATTTTTGTTGACTATTGTAAGCATCAATAAATTCTCTTCTATCTGTTGAATTCAACGCCTTAGATACATCCAAGGGAACAGATAATGAGTTTACTTTGTTTTTATTGTATAGTTGATTAAAAGCACCCATTGTGTCAAAGGCAGATGGATTATTACTTTTTTGTAGTTCTGCATAAATACGTTGCGTTATTTCGCGTTCATTCATAAAAGATTAGCCCTGAGAAGCCTTACATAGTTTCTAAATGATTGCGATGATGAAGGAGACTGGGCAATAGTTTCTAATGCTGGAAGATAAGAAAGCATTCTTTGACGGTCTGCATCTGTATCAACAGATGGTTGATTCATACCTAAAGCCTCTGGTCCTGGACCTTCACCCATTGCAATACCAGAAGTAATTGGTTCATCAGGGCGCTGTGAATCAGCATACAATGGAGTAATCTGACTTGGAGCCATACCCATACTTGATTGAGATGTAGGGCGCACATCTGGAGTCTTAGCTAGTGGAGCTCCTGCTTTATTAGCAGTGTTCTCAACACCTGAGCCATACTCTGTAGACTGGAATGACATACCATCTGTCCTCTTGGAGAATTTGCCTGGGCCTGCTGCTCCTGCGAGTGGGCCTCTAGCCATTTGGATCCTCCATCTTTTCTAAATCTGATGTAAATTGTTCCCACACTTTGGAAACCTTCGTTGTTCTATTTGCGTTGTATACCACTAAATCTAAAATCTCTGAGGCGAACATCTCTATGGCTCGCACTATGTTAACGAATAGACCTGCGAATATGACTAAAGTATCTGCAAGATGGACAGAGCGTGGTATAAAATCTTTATCTTTATCCACGCTCTATCCTCTCAACTAATAACATTAAGCCTTCTTGCCTTTACGACCTGCTGGGATATAGCCAAATCTAACTTCTCCGCCTTTTGGCTTAGGAGCGCTAGTTGAGCCTTCTGTTGGCTTTGCCATTGAAGCCTTTGCACGACCACCTTTTTTCATATTCATATTACACCTCCCTAGCCTGCAATAGATGCGAGTAATGTAGCGATATCTGGACGAGAGCCAGCAGCAGGGGCCGCACCCATTTGTTCTGGATTTGGCTGCGAGGCAGGAACGGGGGCCATACCTGCTGCTGGAACTTGTTCGCCCATCATTTCTGCTGGGACTTCTGGAGCTGGTTCTGGAGCAAAGACTTCTTCAATTATCGTCTCAAGTTGTTTACCTTTTTGGCGACCCTTAATAACTTCTGCGATTCTAGAAACAATCTGAGAAGGATCTTGACCTTGGGCTGCAAGTGCTGGAATGGTCTGAGCATACTGAGCAACAGCAATACGTAAAGAATCACGCATCTCTTCAATATCCACACGCTGCTCTTCTTGAGTAACATTTAGCTCCATAGGAATTTCTCTGCGTACATAGTCACGCGATACGAGTTTGTCGCTTCGCATCTGTAGTAAGGCAATAATTGCATTGTTAGGATTCATACCAGACATAATGCCGTAACGGACATCTACTCCGTACTCACCAGCAATCTGTCTGCTTGGTACATACTTCATATTAAACGGCGTGCCATCATCAACGCCTCTGATTTCCTTGGTCATAGAACCAAAGATTTTCTCGTCAACCTCAAGGCATAGTGATACCAGTTCGGTAAATAGTCTTGCGAACTGTGCCTGTGCTGCACGTACCTGTGTATCAAAGCCAGCTTGTAGGGCTTGTACACCGCGTCCTGTGATGATAGATGCGTCAACGTTACCGCTACGAACTTCTGGATAGCGTGAACCTAAGCGTAGTTCTCGCTCTAGTACGCTGGACTCAGTAAAGACTCCAGGTGGAAGTTCTAGTGGCACACGGCGGATACCTTGCGGATTAGCAGAACGCATAATCGCATCAGGACCAAGGGCTAGTTCCTGTACATCTTGTGGTATGGCAATAGGTGCCTGGATAGACTTCTCTGCTGCTTGAATCTGTAAGACTGCAAAGCGAGCACGAGCAAGTTGTACTGATAGAACATCATCGAACTGACCGCGTGCTTCTCCGTCTAGGGATGAACGCATTGCAACGCGTGCCAGACACTTACCAATAGCGTTAGGTAAGTTCATTAAAACTAGATTATTACGATCTGGGACGTAGATTAGGTCCTGGTCCTTGTCGTGATAACGAATCATTGTTATGTAAGGAGAGGCAGAGGCATAAGCCCTATTGGTGATTATCTGGTCTCTGAACTCTGGATATTGCATTGATAGAGTTTCAGCATCAGTAGCAATCACTTGAGTGATTGATATACAACGACCAAAGCGGTCCATCTCAGGATAGACACCAAAAGGATTTAATAGACGGATACGAGGATTGTTTGTCTCATAATCCATCTCTACCATTGCTGGTAGTAAGCCGTAGGTGTTAAACCAGTCAGCACCCTGATACATCTGTATCTGCAACTCTGAGCCTGATACGAAGTAATTTGCAATACGAGTTCTAGTATCAGCAGCCTTGCGTGCGTTATCTGAAACCATATTGGTTGCAGCGCAGTTAAAGGATGGCAGTGGTGCCATTACCTCTGCGAGGTCGCGTGCAGCTACATCTACGAAGTTAGCAACCAGAGGCTTTGGGTATTCCTCAGAGAACATAGCAGGATAAACCTTGCTTATATCTCCTTGGCGCACAGATAGCACATCGCGCATACGCTGATCACGCGCTGAGTACTTAGTCTGTAACCGTGATACCTTAGCAATAACCTCTTTGGTTGTAAGCATTTGTCCTTATCTATTCTTTACGCCGAACATACCGCCAAGACCTGCGCCACCTGAGCGAACTTTTACGGTTTTAATTCTAGATACTGCAGAGTTTCTACGCTTATTCTTTTGATACTCTAATTCTTCAGCATACCTAGATGCTGTTGCTCCAGACTTAGCATTTTGTGTAGCAGTAGTTCTCTGAGCGTTCATAATTTTTTGTCTTTGCTTATTACTTTTTCCTTCAAGAATTTTTACATTGCTTTTAGGTGTAGCAAGTTTTTTAGTTTTTTCTGAAGTCTTTGCAGGACGCTTTGCTGGTGCTTTATTTTTAGCCATTGTTAATCCTTACTTCTTCTTTTTCTTCTTGTTTTTACCTCTACCAGTTAATGAACCGTATTCATATTTATCATAAGGCGTTTCTGTTGTACCAGTTCTGTCATTGTAAATTGGTTTTGGCTGACGAAAATCTTCTCTTATTCTATTGATAAGATTATTGTTATATTTAGGTTCTTTTTTAGGTTTAGCTT
>Ga0209354_10000524_pt1 | contig 18210 bp, 16 predicted proteins | sample LauGreSpBDMM15DD_2_FD_187562 | JGI IMG/M metagenome (GOLD analysis project Ga0209354, IMG submission 187562) | Freshwater lake microbial communities from Lake Michigan, USA - Sp13.BD.MM15.DD (SPAdes) (version 2) | ecosystem: Environmental > Aquatic > Freshwater > Lake | place: Lake Michigan...
CATCTGGTACAGCCAGCGGCATCACTTACACGATCAGCTACGAAGTCATTTCTTGATCGGAGGCAATCATGTCTCTTAGTAAAGTTGGCGGGATTCTCTCAGCCGGTTTAAACGGCATTAACTACCCTGTACAGACGGTGGAATACCTTGTCATTGCTGGCGGGGGTGGGGGTGGCTCAGATGGTGGTGCTGGCGGCGGTGCAGGTGGCTTTAGAACTGCCACTGGACTAGCGGTAACTATTGGCTCAAGCATTACCGTTACTGTGGGTGCTGGCGGTGCTGGAGGTACGGGTGCAGATACGGGTGTTATTGGTTCTAATTCTGTATTTGGTTCTATTACATCAACTGGTGGCGGCAGAGGTGGTAATTACTTTTACGCGGGTGGCAATGGTGGCTCTGGTGGCGGAGGAAATGCGTCTACTGTCGGAACTGGAACATCAGGGCAAGGTAATGCAGGCGGTTTAGGAAATACAGATAACTCCACTTATTCTCTTGGTGGAGGCGGTGGTGGCTCTGGTTCTGCTGGTGTTGCGGCTGTATCTAACTGTGCCGGTGCTGGTGGAGCAGGTACAGTATCTTCAATATCTGGTGCACAAGTTCAGTATGCTGGCGGAGGCGGGGGTGGCGGAGACTCACGAGGCTCTAGGCCATCTGGATTAGGCACGGCTGGTGGGGGTAATGGTTCCACTCCAACACCGGGAACTACTGGATTAGCCAATACAGGGGGTGGAGGCGGTGGCGGTGGGTATAACGGTGCAATCTCAAGCGGTTCTGGCGGAGGCGCTGGCGGCTCTGGCATAGTCATTATTCGTTATCCATCTTATTTAGCCCCTGCTACATCAACAACAGGCTCTCCTGAAATGGTTGTATCTGGCGGATGGCGCGTGTACACATTTGTTGCATCTGGAACAATTACATTCTGAGGATATATGGCAAACGGTCTTTTTACACTCAGACAAGTTAACCAAGCCATTCGTCAAGGCGCATGGTCAGCATTTAATCCACCTCAATTTGTAGAGTACCTTTGCGTTGCTGGTGGTGGCGGAGGGGGAGGCGTTAGTGGCGATGCCTCTGGTGGTGGTGGCGCTGGTGGTTTGTTGACGGGTATTTTTCCTGTTACGGCTGGCTCTTCTTATACGGTTACGGTTGGTAGCGGTGGGGCTGGTGGTGCAAGTGGCGCAGCAAACGATGGCGCTAATGGCGTAGCTTCTGTTTTTGCTAGTATTTCATCTACTGGTGGAGGTGGTGGGGCCGGAGGTTCAGGCGGTGGAGGAACATCCCGTAATGGTTTGGCTGGTGGATCAGGAGGCGGAGCATCCAACTCACCCAAAATCGGTGGTGCTGGAGTTTCAGGCCAAGGTAATGCTGGCGGAGTCCTTTACGGTGGCGGTGGTGGCGCTGGAACTATAGCAGTTCCTTCTAAGGGCAGTGGCGGTGCAGGTATTGCTTCCGCTATTTCTGGTTCTGCAACCACTTACGCTGGCGGTGGAGCGGGCGGTACTAATGCTGGTATAGGTGGTGTTGGAGGTGGCGGTAGAACAGTAACTAGTTTAGGTGCTAATGATAATCTTCCCGGAATAGCTAACACAGGCGGAGGTGGCGGTGGACAATGGAATAGCAGTGGTGGCGCTGGCGCGGCTGGCGGTTCAGGCATCGTAATAGTCAGATACCCCGGCTCGGTGCAGTTTTACACTGGTGGTACAGTAACTTTAAGCGGTGTGGGCGGTAGTGGTATTGGCTCTGGGTTTTATGTTGTTCATACATTTACAGCTTCTGGGACTTTAGCGCCTACTACACCAACTCAGTTATCTAGTTTGCCTGCAAATACAGCAATTTTCTATACATCTGGGTTGTGGACAGCGCCAGTGGGTGCTACACAAGTTGAATACCTTGTGGTCGCTGGAGGCGGTGGCGGTGGCTTTAATACAGGTGGCGGAGGTGGTGCAGGTGGTCTTCTTACGGCTACAGGTTTGTCTGTAACTGCTGGTACTGCTTACACAGTAACTATTGGCGCTGGAGGTACTGGCGGTATTGATGGAACAAATGCTACAAGACAAGGTGTCAATGGATCAAACTCCGTCTTTTCATCAATTACAGCAACTGCTGGTGGTGGCGGCGCTACAGGATTCCCCGGTTCTGGGACTGTAGGTAACAACGGGGGTTCTGGCGGTGGTGGTTCTCAAGGAACAAATTCCGCTGGCGGAACTGGAGTTTCTGGGCAGGGTTTTGCTGGCGGAACTGGTTTAAGTGGTAGTCAGTACGCTGGTGGTGGCGGAGGCGGTGCTAGTGCAGTTGGCGGAGCCGCTTCTTCTAGTGGTGCTATTGCTGGTAATGGTGGTAATGGCACAGCTTCTTCGCTTTCTGGTACATCTGTAACTTATGCTGGCGGCGGTGGTGGCGGTCAAGGTTACTCTGGAACAGCAGGGACTGGCGGTACTGGTGGCGGCGGTAATGGCTCTGCTGGTACTCATATAAGCGGTATTTCTGGCACAGCTAACACAGGCGGTGGAGGTGGAGGTTCATCGGCTTACTCATCCGCAAATGCTAGTACCGGCGGCAGAGGCGGCTCTGGCATTGTGATTATTAAATGGAGTTGAAATGAGTCAAACTTTACTAGGTGGATTCCTTTCCGCAACCTTTAACCCATTGTCTGGTACAGCTACCGAAGTTGAATATCTTGTAGTTGCTGGTGGTGGTGGGGGTGGTGGTACATTGGGCGGTGGCGGTGGCGCAGGCGGTCTATTAACTGCGGATAACTTTGCTGTAGCGTCTGGTTCTGCCTTGACCATTACTGTTGGCGCTGGTGGTGCTGGTGTATCCACATCAGTCATTGGAAATAACGGCACAAATTCTGTTTTCAGTTCTATTACTGCAACTGGTGGTGGCGGTGGTGGTAGAAGCCCCACAACGGGTGCGGCTGGAGGTTCTGGCGGAGGTGGATATGCATCTGGTCGTGGCGGTGCGGGGACTTCGGGCCAAGGTAATACAGGGGGCCTTGGTGACACGCCAACCGAAAACAGTGGCGGTGGCGGTGGCGCAGGTGGCGTTGGCGCTTCGGGTACAGGAAATAGCGGCGGAAATGGGGGAACAGCACTCTGCTCTACCATTACTGGACAACGTGTTTTTTATGCAGGTGGAGGCGGAGGTGGGGTACTTACTGGGCCTTACGTTGTTGGTTTAGGTGTTGCTGGCGGTGGTAATGGTGGCATCTTCACTAGCACTAAAACTGCGGCAACATCTGCACAGGCAAATACTGGTTCTGGTGGAGGTGGAGGTGGAGGCGATTTAGGCTCTGGCTCTGGTGGCTCTGGTATCGTAATCATTCGTTGGCCTTCAACACAATCACCACCTACTTCCACAACAGGAAGCCCTCAGATAAACTACTCTGATGGGTATCAGATTTATACTTTCACATCTTCTGGCACTATTACTTTTTAAGGAGCAAACATGAGCCATTTCGCAAAAGTAGAAAACGGTGTAGTGACGCAAGTCATCGTCATCGAGCAGGACGTTTTAGCCACAGGTCACTGGGGCGACCCAGTATCTTGGGTTCAAACAAGTTACAACACCCAAGGTGGAGTTCACTCACAAGGTGGTACGCCACTGCGTAAGAATTTTGCTGGTATTGGTTACACATACGACTCAGGCCGTGATGCGTTTATTCCTCCCAAGCCATTTGCGTCTTGGTTGTTGAATGAAACCACTTGTCAGTGGGGCGCACCCACACCCATGCCTGTTGTAGAAGGTAAACTCTTTGCATGGGACGAACCCACAACATCTTGGGTTGAAGTAGTTACTGCCTAATAGGAATAATCATGGCTCAATACAGTGGAATGTGGACGCTAAGTCAAGTCAGTCAAGCCGTAAAAGACTTGAATTGGACGGGTTTGCCCCCCGCTGTTGTTGAGTATTTGGTTGTTGCTGGTGGAGGAGGCGGAGGTCGTGGTGTAGCTGGCGGAGGAGGCGCTGGTGGACTGCTTGCGGGTTATTCTGGAATTTCTTCTGGATCATCCTATACAGTCACAGTTGGCGGCGGTGGAGCTGGGTCAACCTCAACATCGTCAGCAGGAACAAGCGGTTCAAATTCTGTTTTTAGCTCAATAACTGCTACAGGCGGTGGTGGCGGCGGTTCGCGTAATTCTGGCTTTGGTATATCTGGCGGTTCAGGCGGTGGCGGCGCTTATTCAATAGGTGGTAATGGGTACGGAGCTTCTGGAACATCAGGTCAGGGCAATAGCGGTGGAAACGCTACTACTGGAGCTGGTGACTTTGGCGGCGGAGGCGGCGGTGCAGGTACTGTTGGATTAAACGGTATTCAAAGCGTCACTGGCGGCAATGGTGGTGCGGGTATTGCCTCTGCTATTTCTGGAGCAATTGTTACTTATTCTGGTGGTGGCGGTGGTGGCTCTAATGGCGCTACAGCAGGCTCTGGTGGAGTAGGCGGCGGCGGAAATGGTTCAACATCGAGCACGGCTGGTTCTAATGCAACTGCAAACACAGGAGGTGGCGGAGGCGGTGGAGGTTATGACGGAACTCACGGTAACGGCGGCTCCGGTGGCTCCGGCATTGTCATTGTTCGTTACCCCGGCTCAATTCAATATTTCACTGGTGGCACAGTAGCCTATGCCGCTGGTTATGTCGTTCACTCGTTTACGTCTTCAGGCACATTGGCTCCAACAACGGCTACTAATTTGCTTGGCGCAAACACAATTGTGTTTTATACATCTGGCACATGGACTGCTCCAGTTGGTGCAACTCAAGTTCAATATTTGGTTGTTGCTGGCGGTGGGGGTGGAGGCTCTCAATTTGCGGGTGGCGGCGGTGCTGGTGGGTTATTAACTTCAACAGGTTTGTCTGTAACTGCTGGTACAACCTATACCGTGACTGTGGGTGCTGGCGGAAATGGTGGTTTATTTGGTCTAGGTTCTGGTGGATACCCCGGCACTAATGGTTCAAATTCTGTATTTTCATCAATTACTTCTACTGGAGGTGGCGGTGGCGGTTCTCGCACCAATGCATCTGGTGGCGCAGCTTTAAGCGGCGGATCGGGTGGCGGCGGCGGTAACGAAACATCTACCACTACTCCCGGCTCTGCATCTCCTTCTGGTCAGGGTAACGCTGGCGGCAACGGCAACAATAATGGTGCGGCTTCTGCTGGAGGTGGTGGTGGCGGTGCTGGTGCAGTAGGTGGAAATGCATCTGACAATACAGGTGGAACAGGTGGCGCTGGTTCTGCATCATCAATAACTGGCGTTTCTGTAACTTACGCTGGAGGCGGTGGCGGATCAGGACAAACAACAAGTTCTGCCGGTGGCTCTGGCGGTGGCGGTAATGGCGGTTTAAATGGATTTAGCGGAACGGCCAATACAGGCGGAGGTGGCGGAGGTGGTCGCGAATATGGTCTTGGCGGCAACGGCGGCTCTGGCATCGTAATCATCAAGTGGAGCTAACCATGTGGGACTGGGCTGAAGCATTCATTGCCGCAGCCTGTCTAGTGGCCTTCGTCATCTATGGCACGTACATAATTGCATGGAGTATGGTGTGATAAATGCGTTGGCTCATTCTGTTACTGCTGTTGGGGCTAGTTGGAGCCGTAGCCAAGAATGGTTGCCATGTGCGCGAGTTCTATGGCATAGGTTACATAATTCACAACCCATCCGAGCGCCATCAGCAAATGGTTGCGTGGCTAAAGAACAATGCACAGTATTGCAAACCAGAAGACTACGTAGTGATCTGGAACAACCTGCCTATGTGGGCGGGTACAGCAGACTCGGCAGAAGCAAGAACGTTAATTTTGCGTGGATATGAAGAGGCGCTTAAACGTGAAAAGAAATGAAGATCAGCTACGACAAGTGGTATCCGGTGGTACAACCAAACCCGCCAATGCAGTCGGAGGTGTTTGCCAAACGGGTGGAAAGGCTTGACGCTGAACGTGCTTTAAACACACAAATAGCGCAACAGGTAAAGAAGTTTCACCAGTACGAGTATGAGATTTATGAATACAGGATGCGGCAGATCACAATAAACATTGACATCACAAACCTTAAACGCGAGATTGACAAACTTGTATGACCAAAAAACCGACACCCAAGCCGCCAATGGAGACAAAGGAAAAGCTGACGCTGTACGTCACGCTGATGGTAAGCACCACCCTTTGTGTCTCGGTGCTGGCCATGGTGACAGCCTTTATGTTAGGACTATGGGCAAAGGAAGTGGACAACGCGGAGATTTTCAAAATGATTTCACCCGCTTTTTCTACTCTTATCGGCGGCATGATTGGGTTCCTGTCTGGTATCAAACTCATGCAGAATGAAGACAAGCCCAAGGAAAAATAATGGCACAGTTTGAACCAGCCTTTGAGCAGATGATGAAAGACGAGGGCGGCTACGTCCTCCACGAAGTACCCGGCGACACGGGCGGCATGACCTATGCTGGCATTGCCCGTAACAAAAACCCCCAGTGGAATGGCTGGGCGCTTGTGGACAAGAAAGAATTTGGTGGCTCTTTGACCCCTATGGTGCGTGAGTTCTACCGTGTGGAGTTCTGGGACAAGATGCGCGGTAACGAGATTGCAAACCAAGAGGTGGCTAATACCATCTTTAACTTTGGTGTAAACGCAGGGCTAGGCATGGCTGTGAAGCTGGCTCAGTTGGTGATTGGCGCTACGCCAGACGGCGGTATTGGTGCTAAGACCATCGAGAAGCTCAACCAGATCACGGACGGCCAGCGGTTCAAAGAGTCTTATGCTTTGGCCAAAATTGCGCGTTACGTTGAGATATGCAACAAGAACCCCGTGCAGGTTAAGTTCCTCAAGGGCTGGATCAATCGCACATTGAAAGGCCTAGCATGAGCTTACTAGCCGTTGGATCAATTATCGAAGCCGTGGGTAAGGTTGCAGGCGACCTGATTACCACTGACAAAGAAAAGATGGAAATGGAGATTGAGCAACGTAAGCTTGATCTTGAGGAAAAGCGCATTGATCAAGCCACAGACCTTGCCCAGATCGAGGTCAACAAGATTGAAGCTGCGTCATCCAGTGTGTTTGTTTCAGGCTGGCGTCCGGCCATCGGTTGGATCGGTGTAGCAGCTATGGGGTATCAGTTTTTGCTCTATCCGCTGTTCCAGTGGTGTTGGAAATACTTGCAAGCTATGGGCTGGGTTCCAGTGGGAATGGATCCTCCGCCAGTACTAGACGCAGACCAGCTTTGGGTGATATTATCAGGCATCTTGGGCATTGCCGGTATGCGTTCTTTTGAAAAGACCAAAGGCGTTGCCAGTAAATAAAGGTGGCTCATGGCGCTTAAAAAACTTGTACTAAAGCCGGGCGTTAACCGGGAGAACACCCGTTATACCAACGAAGGTGGTTGGTATGAGTCCGACAAAGTTCGGTTCCGTCAGGGAACACCTGAAAAAATCGGTGGCTGGGCACGTATCTCTGTGTCTACATTCCAAGGTCTGTGCCGGTCATTGTGGAACTGGATTACCCTAGATAACTTAAACATTATTGGTGTAGGCACTAACTTAAAGTTCTATCTGGAAGTAGGCGGCAACTACAACGACATTACGCCTATTCGGTCGGCAGCTATTCTGAGCAACCCGTTTGCCACAACCAATTTACTTACCTTAGTTACCGTTACAGATACGGCCCACGGCGCAATTACAGGTGATTTTGTAACGTTCAGCAACGTAGCCCCTGTAGGTGGCCTTGATTTAAACGGTGAGTATTCTATTACTTACGTTGATGCTAACACCTACACTATTACAGCTTCTAGTGCAGCTACTTCTACTGTTGCGGCTGGCGGTGGTTCAACTGTTAATGCAATCTATCAAATCAACGTAGGCGATCCATACGAGATTCCACTAGCCGGCTGGGGTGCTGGTACGTGGGGCGCAGGTGTCTGGGGCTTTGGTGGTACATCTACCTCGGCCCTGCGTTTATGGAGCCAGAACAACTTTGGTGAAGACTTGGTTTATGCCTACCGTGGTGGCCCAATCTATTACTGGGATGCTGGTTATGGCGTTGATCCGTCCTTGGCTACGGTCACTATAGCTTCTCCTGCGGTGGTTACAGCGGCGTTTAGTTTGCCAAATGGCTCTGCAGTCATCTTTACAAACACAGGTTATCCAGCTGCATTGCCTACAGGCCTGTCCCCTGGAACCATCTATTACGTTATTAACTCTAGCGGTAACACGTTTAATCTGGCTTTGACGGTGGGCGGTGCGGCTATTACCACTACAGGAACCCAGTCTGGCGATCACTACATAATGCCCAATGGTATAGACATCGCAAGTTTGGCGGGCGCATCAGACTGCCCAATCATCCAGAACTTTGTTTTTGTATCTGACATCAGCAGGTTTGTGTTTGCTTTTGGTTGTAACGACTACGGCACTACCACACAGAATCCTATGTTGATTCGCTGGTCGGATCAGGAGTCTGTGGTTAACTGGACACCCTCTGCAACCAATCAGGCCGGTAGTGTGCAGTTGTCGCACGGCTCTAGCATTGTGACTGCCGTTCAGACCCGTCAAGAGATCTTGGTGTGGACTGATTCTGCCATTTATTCTCTCCAATACATCGGCCCGCCTGTGGTTTGGTCAAGTCAATTGATGGGAGATAACATCTCTATCCTTGGTCAAAACGCAGCAACTCAAGCTTCTGGTGTGGTGTATTGGATGGGCGTTGATAAGTTCTATCTGTACGATGGTCGCTTACAAACACTGCCATGCGACCTGCGCCGGTACGTGTACCAAGACATTAACCTTCAGCAAAACCAACAAGTGTTTGCCAGTACAAACGAGGGTTTCAACGAAGTCTGGTGGTTCTACTGCTCGGCTGGTAGTCTGACAGCCAACCGTTATATTGTGTACAACTACCTTGAGAAGATCTGGTACTACGGCACGATGGAGCGCACAGCATGGCTTGACTCTGGTCTAAGGGATTTCCCCATAGCTGCTACGTACAACTACAATTTGGTTAACCAAGAGTTTGGCTTAGACAATAACGAAACAGGTACGCCGTTGGGTATTGAGGCTTACATATCTTCTTCTGAATTTGACATTGAAGACGGCGAACACTTTGGCTTTGTCTGGAGGATGCTCCCTGACTTAACGTTCTCAGGCTCAGATGCCTCTCCAACTCCGCAAGTTACGTACACTTTGTACCCAATGCAGAACTCAGGTTCTGGCACAGGTACAGCGGTAAACAAAGATGTAGATAAATTAACGGGCGCTCAGTACACAGTGACTGAAGGCTTTACAGGCCAAATTAATACCCGTGTGCGGGGTAGACAGTTAATCTTGAAGGTTAGCTCAGACAATCTAGGAACAGCTTGGCAGTTGGGTGCTACCCGTATTGACATCAGACCGGACGGCAGACGATGAGCTACATCATTACGTCTGACTTTGAACTAAACAAGGTAGCCGCACCTAACCTGCCTCTACCTCCGCAAGAGTATGACCGTGTTTATTTTGACCAGATGCTTAATGTGTTGCGTCTGTACTTTAACAGGATTGATGCGTTAACCACTCAGTTAATGGCTTCTGGGGTAGTGCCTCCTTTGACTAACTACACGGTGGCTACGCTACCAAGCGCGGTCACTTCTGGTGCGGGTGCAAGAGCTTTTGTAACAGATGCACTAGGCCCTACGTTTGGGGCAACCGTGGTAACTGGCGGAGCTATTGCAGTCCCTGTCTACTCTGACGGTACTAATTGGAAGGTTGGATAATGGTTCAATTTAAAGATGCTCAGATAAATGACTATGTTCAAGCAAACATAGGCAATCCCAAAGCTATTGCTGATGCAGCTCAACAGTACGGCGTATCAGCTGCAGATCTGTCGCGCGCCACTGGGTATGACGCTGGAACAGTTGGCAACTATTTTAGTAATGCCGGCATCAATTTTGGTCAACCAGTTACGCAAGCTCAAGCTGTAACACCCCCTCCAGGGGCTCAATCAATGACGGTTAATGATTTGTATACGCAAGTTCTTGGCCGAGCTCCTGATGAGGGTGGATTGGCGTTTTGGCAGAATGCTTTTGGCGGGGATGTTGATGCAGCAGAACAAGCCAGTTTTATGCAGGCGGCTCAAGCAGAGTTGGCTAATCGCTCTACAGCTGAACAACAGCAACTTGCTCCAAACCTTGTTAATACAAATGCAGCAACTACGGGAAATGCGGCGACTACTGGTGCAGTAACCACAGGGAATGTGGCAGCTACCGGCGCTACATCAAACGTATCAAATTTAAACAATAATAACGTTGATGCGTTTGGTGATTCCACAACGCGAGGTAACAACGCTGGAAATTATGTTGACAACAACATGGTGACTTCTGCCCAGAACGCTTTGGGAGGTGGTTACACCGTTTCTAACAGGGGTGTTGATAGCACCACGGTCGGCGATTTGTTAAATAATGCTGATGGCAATAACAGTTGGGCAAATTCGCTTGCAGGAAATTCTGGCGTTGTTGTCTTGAACTATGGTTTAAATGAAGCATATCGCGGAGAAAGCCCTGAAACATTTAGAGCTAATTTGCTTAATGCTGTTAACCAAGCAAAAGCCGCTGGTAAAAAAGTTGTTTTGCAAACACCCAATGCTGTTGGGTCGGATATTAGCTGGGGTAATAATGTTGGATCTTATGCAGATATTATTCGTGACGTTGCAAACTCTACCGGCTCTGCGTTAGATGATAAATTTGCGTTTACAACTGGTAGGTCGGACGTTTTTGATACCACTACAGGCGACACTCTTCACCCCGGTGCAAGTATGTACGCCACGCTTGGTGTTAATTTAGCAAATACTATTTCTGGTCTTAATGCGCCAGTAGCTACTAATGCAGCTTTAACGCCAGATCAAATTCAACAAGACATCATTAAGACAGAGCGCAATCGGCTAGCTAGCTCAACTGATGGTATTGCCTCTCTTACAGCAAAACCAATTGACACAAGCGCAACTGATGTTAAGCAAGATATTGGATTTGCTCCAGCGGCAGTTAATAATGTTGCTGCAGCACCCGCAGCTGTTGCGCCGCCCACCACTGTCGAAGAGTTATATAGAAGCCTTCTTGGCCGTGAAGGTGAAAAAGAAGGTTTGGAATTTTGGAAGAAAAGTTTTGGCGATACTGTTGATGCTACTGAAGCGGCCTCGTTTAAAAAGGCTGCAGATGTTGAGATGGCCAATAGGCCAAAGCTCATTAATGAACTTTACTCCTCCATTGGCAGGACTGGTATTGGTACAGATGTAAGCCAAATTGATCAAGGCGGGTTTGATTACTGGAAACAGAAGCTTGATACTGGTTCAACGCCAGATCAGGTTAGACAAGAGTTCCAGACCGTTATCAATGACTTGTTAACAAATAAAAAAGATGACGCATATTCAAAGTATGTAGCTCCAAATTACCTTAAGTCAATTACAGACAACATTGCCAAAGATACAACCCTGTCGGCTTTTGATAAGAACAACAAGATCTTTGAGACTGCCCAGCAATTTGGCATGGATGATGCCGCTATTGATAAAGCATTTGGCAAGCCAGCTGCTGACGAATATCGTAAGCAATACGGCACCCAGATCAAAGACTTCATTACCACCACACTGGCCAAAGATGAGGGCACTACGTTTGATGAGATAGCAAACATTAAGGGTGCAGCTCGCCAATTTGGTTTGGATGCCGACGAAATAGCCAAGTACTCTGGCATGAACAAGGCCGGGGTTACTACCCTGTTTGATGCCTACGACAAGGGTCTGGCTAACCTTGCCAAGGGTTTTGATGAGGCCAAGACTAAGGCTGGTACAGACGCTACGGCGTTGTCTGAAGCTGAAGTTAACAAAGCCAAGACCATGCTGGCACTCCAAAGCCAGTACAAGGTCACAGATGAAGATCTTGCCAAAGCTGGAAACACCACAGTCAAAGCTGTTCAGGATTACTTAAACCCCGTTAAAGAAGCTCCAAAGACTCTTGAGGCTTTGATGAACGACACCGAAATGTCGGCTGCAGAGATCAGGGCTAAGATTGAAGAGCTCAAGACTAACCCAGCTGTCAGCGGAATTTATGGTGCGGCTTTACAAAAGTTTAGCGACAAGGCGGCCAAGGATTACTCTGGTGAATACGGCGGTAAGAAGTTTGAAAGCCTGAACCCTATTGCTGTTAGTACGGTTTTTGATCAGCTCAAAGCCCAGCAAAAAGCTGGTACAGAACAATACTACCAAGGTGGTGCCAAAGAGGGCAAGAAAGGCGGCTTTGGATCATTAGATGCAATGACCGAAGACATGGCCAAGAACCTTGTTGCGGCTGGCATTACCGATATTCGTCAAGTTGGTGAAGTTCCTGTTTATGAAACTGCAGAAGTAATTGGCAAAACGTATAACGGAGAACGTGTTGTTCAGGTGGGTGATGAGAATGGCACCAGAGAGGCTATTAGGCAATTTGACGGCGGGGTTGATCAAGACGGTAACCCAACCTTTAAATATGTTGATGTTCCCAAAGATGCCAAACTAACGCCTTTGTACGGGCAAGTGGGCGGTGATGGTGAATATATTCCTGTTGACCAATCAAAAGTAACAAAAGATAAAAATGGAAACATGGTTATCCAGACGGGCACAACGGCTGGAAACAAAGTAACCGGAGAACCATTGTCTAAGGCAAGCAATTACTCTGAACGCACGGGTGGTAATTCATGGTCTGGCACGTTTAAGGGTAAAGGCAACACTGGCTACAACGTCCAGTTTAAGGACGGCAATCCGATCTTCTACACAACTGGTGCGTCTAGCAGCGATATGGTTGATCTTGCGCCTATATTGGCAATAGCTTCATTCATTCCCGGTGTTGCACCATTTGCACAAGCTATCAATGCGCTTTATGCGGCAAGTGAAGGTAACTGGAAACAAGCCATATTGAGCGCGCTCCCAGCATCTGCAGAAATAGCTAAAACTCTTGGAGCCAGTGCAAACACAGTGGCCAACATTGGCACGGCTTCTAAGTTTGCCAACGTGGCAAATGCGATTGATAACAAGGATCTGTTTAGTCTGGCTATGAGTGGTACGGGTCTAGCGTCTGACAAAAATTTGTTTGGCGAGGGCGCATTTAATCCCAAAGCAAACATTCTTGGTAATTTTTCTACCAAAGACTTGTTAACTGGTGCGTCTGCCATTAAAGCTTTTGATAACAAAGACCTTGCATCACTAGCAAACATTGGTGCCCAAGTGTCCGGAAACGCGGATGCCGCTACAGCTGCCAAAGTTTTTGGAACAATAAATGCCTTGAAGTCAAACAACCCAATGGCTATTGCTCAAATAGCTTCTAAATTTAACTCAACCAATGATGTTATTGGAAAAGCTGGCGGGGGTCTTGCGTCATTGCCCGGCTTGATAAAGAATGGTGGCAAGGATACACTTACAGATAAGAGCGCCTTTGATGGGCTTAATGGTAGCTTGGTGGCAAAAATGCTTAATCAGCAGCCCCCAGCAATCCGTGCGGCAATGTTGAAAAAGATGACGCAAGCGGCTTAATATGAACGAAGAATATAACTTTGACGATATGCTTGACAGCTACGGCGGTCAGGAAACAATGCCGTCTAATTTTGACTTTGGCAGTATGGACTTCACGCCCAACTTGCTTAATTTGCCTGACATGGCTCCGGTCAACTACGCCATGCCAACCGTTGATATGAGTCAATATAACTTTGGCTCTTTGGATGCAGGCCCAGCGGCCACACAGTTGTCCAGTGTAGATCAGGCTTACTTGAACCAGCTCAATGGAAGTATGCCGGCTCAAAAGGGTTTCATGGATTACGCCAAGGAGTATGGGCCTTATCTAATGTCGCCTAACCCTTTGGCGGCTATTTTGATTGATAAATTGTCTGGTGTTGTAGGTAATGCTATTGGCGGCAAAGAAGGCCAGCTGGCTCAAACTGGGACGTCCAGCCTGTTAAGCGGAGCAACTCCCCAGCAAGCACTGGTTAATACGGCTCTATCAGAAGTTGGCGGCAGAACTTCCGAGGGGATTTCAAGCTTACTCCCAAGAAGCGAGAACCCATCACTGGTTGAAGAGTATTTAAGTAAGGCGGCTCCTAATGTGGGGGCTCAATTGGTAACGGCGTTATTGACTGGTAATACAGGATCATTGGCGCCAATGGTCAGAAATTCTTTGTTAGGCACCGGCAAGAACATGGCGGCCAACAAAGTGTTTGGCTCTCTAACTGGAGATTGATATGGGTGATTTTTCTTTTGAGGATTTCAACCTTGGTAGCGGCAATGAAGAGTATGACTTTTCCGGCTTGTCAAATATTGGACTTGGAACTGACTTACAAGAATTAGACTTGTCTAGTTTGTTTGGTGGTGGCGGTCAAGACATAGACTTTAGTGGATTTGATAACCTAGACATCTCTAGCCTTTTAAGTGGAGATAGCGGCATTGACTTTAGCCAGATTCCGGGCGACTTTGGCGGTAGTTTAAGTGACGAACTGGCTGCTGCTTTAGGTGATTCTGGTAATGCTTCATCACTGTTCTCCGGTGATGGAGGCCTTAATATTGAAGAGCTTTTAAAGACAGAAGGCGGAGAAGAAGCGTTAAACCGTAGTCTTGGTTCAAAAAGAATTAGCCTTGCTAATCTTGAAAAAGACACATCCGGAGGTACTGGTTTAAGCACCAAAGGCCTTGATAAACTTCTTACTGCTACAGGTCGCGGCCAACTATCCATGGTTGACCCAGTTACTGGCGCAACAGGCATTACAGGCGAAGGATTTAAGAGCATTGAAGACTTGCTTGGCTCTGGCACGGCAGAGGAAATTGCCCGTTACACACCCGGATCTACAGATTTCTCTTTGCGTTCTGGCCTTGAAACAGAAGGCGGTCAAGGTTTTGATGCTGACTCAACGCGCGGTATGGGCTTGGCTCAAATGGGTGGCGGTCAGGGTTTGAGCAAGTACATCCCAGCTCAATACTTTGAAGGCAGCACAACCCCAATTAAGGGTACTGGCGGCACATTAAGTGAGACTGGCTTCCTGTCTCAAAGCAGTGCGGCTAATCCGCTGGGCTCCAAGTATTCATTAGGCGACACAAAGTCTTTCATTAATAACCCAACTATTACAGGCCAGCAGTCTGTTGTCTCACCCGGACGTACCATCATTGACAATAAAGATGGTACGTACAAGGTTGTCACTAACACTGTTGATGGCGGCACTAAAACCATTACCACCACTAAAGACGGCGTAGATAAGATCATTCGTGAGACAAAGACGATTGATAATACCAAGGCAAACCAAGGCGCTAAAGCAAATGCTGCCAATAAAAAAGACAACAATATGCTCATGGCACTGTTGGCTTTGATGGCCATGATGAATAAAGGTGGCGGTAGCTCTACAGGTTCAGGCGGCACCATCCCATCATTAACGGCTAATCGTTCACAGCTTCCGTATGGAGCAATCTCTGGTTCTAAGGCTCGTCCCGGAGCTGGTGGTGTGGATTACTTCTCGCCTACTACCTACACTAAAGCCGCTGGCGGTGGAATGATGTACGGCGGTGGTGGCATTTCCGATCTGGGTGGTTACTCAGATGGTGGTCGCCTACTCAAAGGCCCTGGTGATGGCGTATCAGACTCAATTCCTGCGACAATCGGTGGTAAACAACCGGCCCGTTTGGCAGAAGGCGAGTTTGTTGTACCAGCAAGAATCGTATCCGAACTAGGTAACGGCTCTACAGAGGCGGGCGCCAACAAGCTTTATGCCATGATGGATCGCGTACAGAATGCGCGCCGCAAGACTAAAAACGTAGCCGCTGATACCAAAGCGCACAAATATTTACCTGCTTAAGGAGCTGTTATGGCCGGAGAAACCCTACCATCAGGATCGACAAACACCCAAGGTCTAGCCGACTGGGCAGCGCCGTACATCACCAACTACTTGGGTCAGGCTCAAGCCCTATCCCAGTCACCATATCAGACCTATCAAGGGCCACTGACAGCTGGTGCATCTAACCTACAGAACACGGCCTTTCAAGGGCTTGGTTCGTTGACTGTCCCATCAAGCATGACTGATGCGGCAACTACGGCAGGAGGCTTTGCCACCCAAGCCGGGGGTATGTCTTACGCACCTACGACTCAATCGTTTGATGCCACTCAGGCTCAGAACTACATGAACCCGTATCTGCAGGCTTCACTCAACCCTCAGTTAGAAGAAGCCCGCCGTCAGTCGCAGATCACCCAGCAACAGAATGCCGGCAAGATGACGCAAGCTGGCGCATTTGGCGGTGGCCGTCAGGCTATTTTGGATGCAGAGACTCAGCGCAGTCTTGGCACTAACTTAGCCAACATCACAGGCCAGGGATATAACACTGCGTTTAACAACGCACAGACTCAGTTCAATGCTGATCAAGCACGTAAGATGGCAGAAGCACAGTTTGGTGCAACATACGGGCTAGATGCTTTGAAGACTGGCCTGACTGGTGCTCAAACTCAAAGTCAACTTGCTAACACATTAAACACCGCAAACCTTGCTAATCTTCAAGCCCAACTTGCGGGCGGTGCACAAGAGCGCGGTATCACAGCTGAAGGCACAGCCGCTGATCTGTCTGAGTTTGAAAAGCAACGTCAGTATCCATACCAACAAGTACAGTTCCAGCGCGATATGATCTCCGGCCTACCCACTGGCTCAGTCAAAAATTCGCCCGGTGAGATGTCTGGTATTGGTTCATTGTTATCAGTACTAGGCGGCGGCACAGCGGCGGCCACGGCATTAGGGTATAAAGACGTAGGCCAATTGTTAAAAGGACTAGGCCTTGATTTAGGGCCATCATCATGAACCTCATTCAAATCCAAGAACATCTAAAAGATCTGCCTACACAGGCGATCATGTCCTACGCTAACGGGCAGAACCCACAGGTTCCTCCGTACATGGCTCTTGGCGAGATGAATAGACGAAAGTCCATGGAGCAACGTGCAGCTCAAGCACCTGACTCTTCTGTTAAAGAAAAGTTAGAGAGCGAGTTAAGCCAGCAGATTGCTTTACCCGGCGTTGGTCAGGGTATGAACATGAGAATGAATCCTGCAGGGATGCCCCGTCCCATGCCAGCGGTACAGCCCCAAATGGCCCCTCAGATGCGGCCTATGCAAGTGCCCCCTATGGCTCAGAAGATGCCGCCACAACAGATGTCTCAGCCCGGCTCTATCCCTGCTGGCGCACCCGGCATGGCTGGTGGTGGACTGGCTGAGTTGCCCATCAGTAATCGTATGTTTAACTACGCGCCCGGCGGTATTGTGGCGTTTGCCGGCCCTGATGATCAATTGGTTTTACCTCCCGGAGAATCTGTGTCGGGCACATACTCGGAAGAACAGGCCCCAGAAAAATTGCCAGTAGATTTGGCTAACCAGATTCTGCGTAAGCGTTTATTGGGTCAGGTGGATCTGCCGCAGCCTGTTGATAGAGATAAAGTTATAGCCGAACAAATAGCCAAGAACCCACAGCTAGCCGGCCTCCTTAACAAAATACCCGGTGAAGCTCTTGGGAAGTTGGCAACACAACTTGAACAACAGAACGCAGCCCAGCGTTCTAGGTTCCAAGAGGGTGAAGGCCGGCAAGGTCTTGCCGCTTTGTCACAGGCTTTGATTGCCGCTGGTGAGGCTACCCGTGGCCAGAAGGGCATTGGAGCCGCATTTGGTGGCTTTGGTAAGTCTTATAACGCCGCTACTGCCGCACAAGAAGAACGTGCCGCCAAGCAGCAAGCCTTAGAACGTGCTCAAACTATCGAGACAATGAAGCTCCAGGCTGACATTGAGAATATGCAACGCGCCTATGCTGAAGGTGACATTGATAAGGCCATGCGGTTTAAAGAGCAAGCTAATGCTCGCGAGGCTAAGATTGCGGAAATGCAAGGCGCTGGCGCTACAGAGGTTCTCAATCAAGCTGACAAACTGGCCCAGCGTCAAGCCCAAGAGGCGCGCTATAAGTCCCAGGAAGCGCATGAGAAGCGTATGTACGATCAAACCAGGCAAGCTGCAAACAAGCCCTCTAGGTTCCAAGAAGAGCTTGCACTATTGAAAGAGAACCCAGACCTTTTCAATAAAATGCAAGGTCAAACCAAATCTGGCACCTTGACGTTTGAAGACGCCATGAACATCCTTAGAAAGGATAAATTAAACACTGGTAAGTCCTTAGAGGATCTTTCTCAGATGGCTCAGAGAATGGTTAATGCCGCAAAGCTAGTTCAGTCTGGGCAGACTATTC
>Ga0209354_10000528_pt1 | contig 18161 bp, 39 predicted proteins | sample LauGreSpBDMM15DD_2_FD_187562 | JGI IMG/M metagenome (GOLD analysis project Ga0209354, IMG submission 187562) | Freshwater lake microbial communities from Lake Michigan, USA - Sp13.BD.MM15.DD (SPAdes) (version 2) | ecosystem: Environmental > Aquatic > Freshwater > Lake | place: Lake Michigan...
TTCCAGAAATTCTCTGGCCACCAATCGGGTCGTTCTAAAGGACTATCATCATCTTCATCTGATGCTTCAAGATGTGATATTTCTGTTTTTTGCGGATTTGATTCTACTGCTTCTGTTTCAACTGATGCACTGTCGAGTAGGCCAGTTTCTTGAGATGCTTCCTCATTACCACTAGGCTCGATGTTGTCGTCTATCATTACATTTTCCTTGCTCTAATTAACTTTGCTTCAATATCTCTCACAATACTATTTTGACCTTCACGATAGTACGCATAACTTGAGTCGCTACCAGGCAAAGCAACTGGTTGCTCTAAAACTGTTTGACGTAACCATGCTAATAACTTTTGTCCGTCATCACTACCAAAAACTCTTAATGCTAATCTATCTAAATCTTCTCTTGCTTGTGCTACATCTCTTACATCTAACGGAAGTGCTTGATCTAAATCTTCCCATCCAGCCATTACATCATCCCCTTAGTTGCAGCTTCTACCATACCAGGTACTGCTTCTGGATTTTGTTGAGCTACTTGTTGTGCAGCTTCAGCCATTTGTTGAGTCATCATCATACGTTCTTCTTGAGTGTTACGTATCTTTTGTGGGATACCTAACTTCTCAGCAATGAAGTCCATCATAGCATCTGTTTTCAATGTCATCTGAGCTTGTGGTCCAGCACCTTGAACGATCTGTGCAAACTGCAATACGTTCTGTACATCTTCCATGCTTTGAGCCATAGCTAATGGTGCAACTGCTGACACTTTAATTTCAAGACCATTGACTTTAAGAGGTAAATCAATAAGACCACGCTCATCCATTACTCTTAAAATCTTAGTAACTAATGGTATCATAGTTTCATTAATCAGTCTGCCAAAAGCTGATCCTAGATTTTGTGATAACTCTTTCATTCGCTCTACCACTTCCGTAGCTGAACGTGCTGACATGTTGTCTGGTGGTAAAGACTCATCTAATAAAATACGCTTAATGCTCATGCGTAAATCATTCATAATGATTTGAGATACATTAAAATCACCAGCTCTTGGCAATGGTTTCAATGATTCACCTTGTGGACCGCCATTCCTTGCAACAGGAATAATAGCGCCAGGTATAATCTTCACTGTGTTAGGATTTAATACGCCATCATCTGCTGCGGTATATACACCAGCAATAGCTAATGATGCATTTTTAAGTAATAGTTCTAATGTTTTATTGAGCGTCTTGATGTCTGGCAATGCAGTAATCAATGGACCACGACCATAAATCTCACCAGCTACTTTTGCATAGCGTGATACAATCCATGGGCTTTCTACCATACGTCTATAAACTAACTCTGTTTTAGATTCTTTATGAATTACATGATAACAGAAATCACCACGCTTTTGATCTAAAATAGTAGCTTCAATAAACTCTAAATCATCTGTTGGCTTTTGGTCAATCTTCTTTTGTAAGTCATCTGGAATAATTGCATCTGGCCATTGACGCATAATAGACTCGCCTTTAAGACGCATACGTCTATATACATTGTCTACTTGACCATTAGCACCTTCTTCAAATGATACTAAGAATTGTGGTACAGGAATGAAGTTAAGTGGATTAATGTCATCACCTGGTTGTACCATCATCACAGCAGTACCTACAGATAGATCAAGCAAGAATTCACCAATAGCAATATCAAAGTTTGATTGCTTTAATGATGCAAATAATTTATCTGAGTAAACATCTAATGCTGCTTGCGCTTCTTCTTTGCGATCTTCAGGAATATCTGGTCCTGGTTCAAGCCTACACCATTTACGTTGTGGTGGGAATATGCCAGATTGCATGCGATTAGCAAATCGTTGTGTAGAGTTAATGGCTGTAGAATCAAATACACGATTCATTTTCTTTTGACCGCCTACTTTACCTTCGTAGTATCCGTCATAAAGATTACGTTGTGGTAACGCAAACTCATAACATTCTTCGTATAGACTTCTAAAGTCCTCTTTCTTAGTAAGAGCTTTATCGTGTCGTTTTAAAACATCCTCTGCGGATAGTCTCATCATTTCTGCCATATTGATCCCTATGATTTCTTATTTCTATTTGCAAAGTTACGTGCTGATTCTTTACTGCCAAATCCCCATGCTTTTAATGCCAACTTTAATCTTGTTGGTCTACCTTTGTCATCTACTAATGGGCCAGACATTCCACCAAAACGAGCAGCAAAAGACACGCGCCTAGGATTTGTACCACTCTTGACTGGAGATTGTAAGTTACCACCTTCTTTATTTTCAAAGTGTTTTCTGCCAGCTTCATTTAATCCGCCTTTAGGATTTTGATGTTTCTTTAATGTCATTATTTTTTCTTAGGCTTCATTGCTGTTTTAGCAGCTTTAATAAATGCAGCATCTGTAGGTGCGCCAGGAGATCCAGGTTTGCGCATCTTTTCTTTAGACCCTTCAGCGATACGCTCACGTTTTTTGTGAATATTGGCATAAAGTCCAGCTTTCATATTAATATCCTTTTTTCATTGGAGTTACTGTAGCGCCTTTTGGGTATGCCTTTTCCATTTCTTTAACAAACTCAGGGCTTACCTTACCGCCTTTGCTAGGGTTAGAAGCTTTAGACTTATACCCACGCATAACTTTTTTAACCTTGGCTTGCATTTTGTCTTGTTTCATTACTATGCTCCTAATGTTGTATCTGTGCCTAATGTCTCTGATGCTGTAGATGACATAAGTCCAGCTGATCTACCACGTCTAGCCTTTTTAAATGATGCAGCCTTTTCAGCTTCTGTACGAGCTGGCGCTACATCCACTGGCTTTGGTGGTTCTGGTGGTGGTGGTGGTGGTGGTGCTGATGATCTTGATCCTCCGCCCATAATTATATTCCTCCTGGTGAGCCAAGCGTTTCTACGCCTGTTTCTGGGTTTAATCTTTCTTCTGCTAATAATGCTCTAGCTCCGCCACGTTGGCGAGCTATACGTTTTGCTGCTAAATCTTCTGCAAGTTTAACTTTGTCTTGTTCTGCTTGCGCTCTTAATCTGTCTGTTTCAGCTTGCTGCGCCCTAATTTGAGCTTCGGCTGCTGACGTATCTGGCTTACTACCGCCGAATAATCCGCCCATTATTGTCTCCTAAGTAATGTATAATCATCTTTATCTGCGCTATAACGTAGCATATTGCATTCTGGTACAAAATATAACGCCTTAGCCCAGGACATAGCACGAGTATCTGAGGTTTTAACAGTTATTTGGACTCTGTGCAAGTGAAATAATATCTCAACGATATCAATAAATGTTAATCCCGCTTTTGTCATAGCTATTGGATATCTACGAGATTGCTCTGATAGTAAAGACCAAAACTCTGCAACACCTTTCCATAGCATTGTAGCACCAAATATAGCTACTGGCTTACCATAAAGGAATGCTGTAATCGTTGGACCACACTGTGCTTGATGATTTATCATGTATTTAAACTCACTAACAGTAATTGCTTTCTGAGTTTTCATTTCTACACAATCTAGTTCATCTAAATGATGTTGCATATATGGCAAAAAATAGCCACCTTTGACGGGTGGCATGTGTTTTAGTATAGTGGAGTAATCAGTCGAAAACATTAAAGTCAGATCCAGCTACAGTTTGAGCGACAACAGTTGATGCAGACAATGGACTCTTGGTTAATCGCTTATGTTCGCCACCACCAAGAAGCAAGTATCCAAAAGCATCGCCTACGTGAGAGTGTTCGTTTTTGTTAGGCGCATCTTTAAATCGTTCTTGACCAGCACCGACAGCTACACGTTTGAAATGATAACCACCAGCTAGTGATTTACGAATCATTTTACATTTTGTAGCTACAATTAACCCTGGTTTGCCAGCAATAAGTCTTTGCATAGGTGCGGCTGCTGCTTCTCGTCTTACTTTAAAGTCATTCGATGGTGTAGGTTGTGCGCGTAAGCCTAATGTTCTAAGATAATCAAATGCAGTAACCTCATAAATCGCATCTCGTTGCATACCCGCTGGGTCACCCCACATCATAATCTGTGCTTTAGGATAGCGAGCATTGAGTTCTGCTAATAACTGCTGACCAAATCGCTCTAACCCCATGTCAAATGTTACGATCTCATCTAAGATAATCCATCTGCCATTAGGTAATCGTTGTCCTACCACTGCGGCTGGTGTCAAACCAAAGTCAAGACCCACTTGCAATGCATGCTCAGGATCATAATCGACTTCACCACTCATAGAACTATCGTCATACTCTGGCCATACGGGTCTACCTTCTTGAACATAGGTATACTTACCTTCGGCATAACACTTAATCCAGTCTAAGTTCTTACCGCCTAACATCTGCATGTAATAACCCGCTGGCAAGTTACTTACGTTCTCAGCTTTAGGATTAATCTTCCACCAACGACCCCCAGAAAATATATGATCGTTAGCTTCTGGATTTTCTGGTAAGTTTCCTGGATCTACTTCTGTGACACCACCAGGTTGTTTAAAGAAATCCCAAGCATACTTGCCAGTGAGTTTTGTTTTCTCTGCTAGTTTAAACCACCAGTGGTCATCATCCATTGGATTAGTATCCATCCACACACCATGCCAGGTAGGTCCACCATCACGTTGTGTCGGATATCGACCCACACGATGAGTAAGTCCGTCAATAACTGCTTTAGGAAGTTCACGAGCTTCATTTACCCACGCTCCTGTTAGTTCAAGTGATAGTAGTTTTCGTACGTCTTTAGGTTGATCTAATGCTAAAAAGATAACTTCGCAATCAATACCCGCTGCATCTCCACGAGATGGTAAACGGATATGATGAGTAATAGGGGGAGTGTATAACATTGGTCCAAAAGTATTCTCTGGAAATAAATCTTGCCATGTTTTAATTGTTGTGGTTTTTAATTCAGGATATGAGTTACGTACAATGACAAATCGTGTATAACGAATGCCATCCACTGGTGATGGCTTTTGTCTAACTGCTCGCATCATAATCTCTGCTGCACATGCATAGGATTTACCAGAGCCAACAGGTCCCATCAGTCCACGCACGAATGCATCTGACTGTAAAAAGTTCCATGTTGTTGGAGCGGTACTAAAGTCTAAGTCAATCCCAGGGCCATGAAGCGCCTTCTGAGATACTTCTTTTTTGTTAGCCATCTATATCTTTAATTTCTAAAGCTAACAATTGATTAAGCACGTTGATCTGTGCTTGTAATGCATCAATAATCTGCAATGACTCCGTTTGGTAAATGTTATTCAATGCATAAGCATCTCGTAACTTTTGTATACGATCTTCTAAATGATTTGGCTGACTCATTTATTCTCCTTTAAATAATCAACTAGCTTGTTTAAGTGATGTGCTGACTTTTCTATGTCTTGATCTTTGCCTTTACTTAGCTCACGAGCTAAATACGCAATGACGACACCCTTATGATAACCACGATATTCCTCAGGTGTGAGCCATGCTTCCATTGCTTGCCATGGTTGTATCTCCATCTTGGCGTAATGGTCACCGCCAACTTGAAAACTATTCTGATTCTTTGGGTTTTTCATTTTCTATAATCTCTGGCGCTCTGATATTAATACCAAGCACACTTGGTTTATCGGATTCTTCTGGATTATCTAGTAAACCAGATGCTTTTGCTAATAGCCTTAATACGCCAACTTTATCCCACAACTCAATGTCCAAAGTCGTATAACTATTGCCTTCCTTATCAACTTTAGTATTCGACTTAATGGACTTAATGGCCTGTAGAGCATGGTCTGGTATATCCTTACTTGGTTTAACTTTAATATTACCTTGCTCATCCCATTCCATAATATCAGTAAGCTTTGTATTCGCCAAACATAAGAGAGAATAACTAACAGCTTCACGATTCTGCTGAAGCGTAGTCGAACGCTCAAGTTTCTTTTGCAAGCTACGGACACCACCATAGCCAGCAAGAGAAGGGATTGGATTTTTCTTTTTGACTTCATCCATTAAAATGGTAAATCGTCAGGAATGTCATCAAAAGTTGGCTTTGCTGCATTAGCTGGAGCAGCCTTTGGTGCTTTTGGTTTGCCTAAAGATACGGAAATATATTCAATACCAGAGTGGCCACTAAGTTTCTTAGAAACATTTAGGTAAAATAAATTGCCATCATGGTCTGCAAATTCACCAGTGAAGTCTGCATGCCAATCTTCTTTTTTATTCTCATTAATAAACGCTACACCTGTTCCTGGTTTGCGTGGTTTTTGTTCTGCCATTATATTCTCCTTTATTTAATTGGCGTGGGTTTTACTTTTTTCGTCATACATTCTTCGCATATCCATCTGCGATTCTTACCATGTGCTGCAATCTTCCATTTACCATTGACACTAAACTTGTATTGGTAGCATGTTGAACAGAATCTATCACCAAGTGGACTAGGTTCTGCATGTACATACTTATCCTTTAGTTCCATATTCGCTAATAGTCACTACTGCCGATCCTCCTGGTTTAGGTGTACTGCGTGCAATTGATAACATATCTATCTGTGAATCGTCATCATACACACCCGCTGACATCAATGCATCTAAAATAGCCTTTAAGCAATTATCGAGATCAAATATACGCCTACTTCTAGGATGAATATAAATATTAACAGAAAGGCGAGCATCGCCAAAAGATCCCACTTTGTCTCTAAAGCAGATGGCTTGGACTGCTGTCTTGAATAATACGCCTTCTTTCGATATGAATCTTCTTTTGCCATTTGCTCTCCAATATGTATTCACTGATGGTGGATATGGAAGCTCTAATATCATTAAATTATTTTATTCAGTCTTGAATTAATATCGCCACCTTTAGAAAGGTAAGCTTTAATTGCATCATTAATAATACTAGCCTTTGGTTTCTCTTGTTCTTTAGATGCTTTATCTAATAGTTCAACACTAGATGGTGTCAATCTTACTAGGAATGGTTTTAGTTCGGTACTCATACATTCTCCCTGTTTCTTTTTTCAAATTTATCACATAGTGATTTAACATATGTCACATGCTTGTTATAACCTGATGGTTCAGAAAATATCTTTTTAAATGTCAAACTTTTCATTGTTTGCTTAATTTTTTTAATTGCTGTTTTTGTACGTATATCACCACCATAATAATCCAATACAACAAGTAAGCAATATAATCTATCACCGCCTTCAAAATATTCTGCTTCCATTGCGCAGTCGTGAATTAATGACTCGCTCATAATTTCGTGCATAGCATCTGAGTCTACTTGTAATTTAATTTCTTTAATACTCATAACATCTCCTTTAGTTTCTTTGGTTCTTTCTTGCATTCATCACATTCAATCACAGTTGATAAATTAAACTTACCACAAAATAAACACCACCATTTTTTATCAGCAGCTTGCATTCTTTTAACAGCGCTCATTCATTCTCCATATATTTAGTTAATTGCTTGACTAGTTTCTTTTTATCTTTACCTTTTGCCTGTGGTTTAGTATTCCTTAAAAATGCTGGCAAAATACAATCAATTGCTTTATAGGCTTTTAGATTAGGTGGATCTTCTCGCCAGCCTGGTGACTTTAATTCTACTTGACCTTTATCATTTTTGTATTTAACTTTATATTCATACTTACCAAAAGCTTTAGCCATGGATTGCATCCACTCTTTAGCTTCCATCTTTAAATACTTTCTCTACATTACCAGTAGAAGGATGGAGTTCGTATTCATATTCTTTAATTGTCTCAACAGAAGATGGTTTCTTCTTACCAAAGATCTTATCGAAGTTGGCTTCAAAGATTTCTCTATCAGTAAATGGTCTTGGTTGTGATCCTTTGCTCATATGCTCAATATATATCTTATAGATATACAAGTCAATAGTATGTTCGCTTGACTTAAAAATAAATATGGCTTATATTACTCATACGGGGCCATTACCCAGCCCTCCTAAATGTAGTAGCTGACAGATAGGGATAAACGTGTTTAATCGGTGGATTCTTCTTACAAGTTGCTCTCGGATGAGATCAAGTAACAGTATCGGGGATCAGACCACTGGGGATGTGAAGTAGTGCATTACATCTAAACTAGATAAACGAGAAGCTACAACCTTAATGGTTAGTAAGATAATTTAAACAATACTGTTTATTATCGGGTTAGGTCTATTATTCGCACGAACTCTATCACATGATCCTCTATATTACCTATAAGATACTAGATACCCTGGTGTTTGGTTTGTACTTAATCTATATATTTATAAAGGGCGTCAGTAGGTAAGGTCTGCTTCTGCTAAGACATACCATGTTGATAAGATATCTGTTGTTATTAATCTCTAATTTATGGGAAAAATTTGTGTGGGATACCCCTCGGTATATGAGACAGGGTGGGGGGCAAGCATGTGCCTTCCGAATTGTAATAGGTAAGCGTTTCAAATAGCCTAATGCTTGCAATGCCTACAATATGTAGGATGTCATCGAAGCCCTATTGATTTTAAAGGATGCTAAAGGAACCTTTAGCCCTCTTGATAGATAGCTTAACTACTTAGAGCCATGCGGGTTATAACTTCCTTAGGTGTGAAGCCTTGAGATAACAGCCTTTCGGCCTCGAGTAAGTCGCTCTCTCTTGTTATAGTATTAAACAAGCTAGCTAACTCATCATCCCCTTGATTGCTTGATTGTGAAACTACATGAGATTGGGAATCATTCTCATTAACTTCATTCAATACTCTATTAGTCTTTAATATCTCGCTAATCTCTGAGTTCTTTAGATCGTATTCCGAGACATCCTCGCGCTTGATTTTGTCATCATAGATAATCCGCCTTGTGTTACCTTTTAGTTTAGGAAAGTAATTATTGAATGATTCAATAGCGCCTTGCGCTTCCAACTTCTTTAGATGTTTAGATATGTTTTGAGATGTGCAGCCTAAATCTTTAGCAATAGTAAGACAGCTCACAAAAGAAAAGCCGCCTTTGTTGGCATAAGAGGCCAACACCGCCAGCACTCTTAAATTCTCGCCAGTAAGCTTTTTATTTAAAAAGGCTTTAATTGGTACTACACAAAACCGCCTTAAATCCTCGTTTTTATGTGTTTTTAACTTGATTTGATCGGGAATATGATAAGTTTTACTTATTACATTGCTATTATTCATTTGAACATTGTATCAAAAATAAGTGTTTTTACCTATTGCAAAACGATATCTTTTAGTGCAATATCTTTTTTAACGCTTAACCGCGTTATTTTTAAACAACCATAAAAGGTACATAAAATGATCACCAAAAAAGAAGCCATTGCAATTTCAAAATTAATATCCGATATGAACACCGCACGCCGTATTAGCGATGATTTCAGAGCTGACAAAGAAGCTAACAATATCATGCACAAAGACTCATCAACGCAGCAGCGTTTAGAATGGGATTATTGGGTTCAGTCTTTAGAACTAGAATTGCAGCTGCTAAAAGAATTTGGAATTAGTGAGTATCATTCAGAAAAAGCGGCCGAAAAGATAACTGAACTTGAAATGTATATTGAGCATGGTAAACGTCATTTAAGATATAAGGAAGCTGCTTAATGCGATCTTATAAAGCCTTAGCAATAGGGCTTTATGCGGTCACCATTGGCCAATTTTAATAAACTATAAAAGGTAAATAAAATGAAAACAAAATATTCAAGTAATTTAGAACTATCTCACATTTGGGCGAATGATCCCGATCCTAGCATCCGTAAAAGTGCCAATTCTATGTCATGTAATAACGGAAGGTTATACAGCTATTCAACATGTATAGCTCAAATTATTGGCGATACTGTTATTTATAATAAAGCTTCTTACAGTGTGACCACATCAAAGCAACAAAGTTACGCAATGAGCGCAACAAGTCATTTTCAAGATAAGATATATTTAGACGTTCCACAACGCGGCCTTCATTCTTTAGAGTTTAGCCAATTCGAATTTAATCATATTATCGAATCATCGGAACGCAAGGCCTCTCAATGGCTTCTTAAAGCATCAAGATCAAAAAAATATAGTGATATGTATAACGCGGAAGCTTTGAGCATATTTAGCAATCTCGAAAAATACGCTTCTTTATTTGATCTTTTATATGAAAGGCCTAATTTAGTGCATTTAAGGGAATCAGCATTAAGAGCTGACATAGATGCAAAAGCGCTCGAAAAGGTACGCAAGGCTGAAAGCATTAAAGAACAAGCGGAAGCGCTTATTAATTGGCGCAATGGTGACGATGTACGCAGCCGCTTTGAGATTACAGCATTAAGAATTAAAGATGATCAAATTGAAACCACAAAAGGCGCTAAGATTCCGCTCGATCATGCTATTAAGTTTTGGGGCTTAATTAAGTCATGGCATGACAAGGGCGTGCAATATGTCAAAGATCATCATTCAATAAACTTAGGTCACTATACTGTAAGCAAGTTTGACGGCCAAACGCTAACTGTTGGCTGCCATTCAATACCATATAGCGAGATAGAAAATATCGCGCATCAACTAAATTTAAATTAACTATAAAAGGTAAACAAAATGAAAGAATTATCTATAAATTATGCCATTGACTTTTTTACATCAGATTTAGGAAGTATCACTCATAAGCAATTTTATGATTCTTTATGCGATGAAATTATTCCCGATGATGTTTCAGTATGGGAACCATTTGAAAATCATAACGCCGATGATTTATTAGCGCTCATTGAAAATTTATCTGATTATTTAATAGAATTTAAAAGCGATGAAAGGGCTAATTATGACTAACTTATTAAAAAACTGTTGTTATTTAGTATTAGGCTTCATAAGCGCGTATTGCTGGCTCTTACTATTGCTAGGGTTTTAAAGTCATCTCTAAGAGCGTTTAAATAGCGCTCTTAGGGGCTAACTTTGGCCGAAACCATAAAAGGTACATAACATGACTATCAACATTTTGGAATTAGATCAAATATGCGATATCACTCAGGAAGTTTATTTTGGTATTGTAGATCATTTTGGTATTGCTAAAAAATGTATTGAGCATGATCCAGAAAATCAAGACGGCACTCGCAATACTGAATATGGCGAGGAATTATACAATTTGATTGAATATGCTATTAAAAATGCAATAGATTTTCAAGACTAACAAAAACCATGAAAGGTAAACAAAATGAAATACAAAAATCACAGATTTTACAATGAATTTCAGCAATTAAGGTATGACGATAAAGACTTTGAATGTCTGTATAAAGATACAAAAAAAGACTTTTTAGAATGGGTTGATAATTATGAACTTGAAGCCTATAAAATCTTATCAAACTGGATCGGATAATTATGAAATTCATAGCTTATTATCGCGTGTCTACAGATAAGCAAGGTCAAAGCGGCCTAGGCTTAGAAGCGCAAAGAACTATATGTTACGCCTACGCCCGCAGCATCAACGCTGAAATCATTTCCGAATACACTGACATTGAGAGCGGCTCTCATAATGATAGGCCTGAGCTGCTCAAGGCGTTGGCATTATTGGAAATTGAGAATGGTTCTCGTTTACTTGTGGCCAAACAATGTAGGCTGACGCGATCGGTTGCATTGATGTCATCGCTATTGGAAAAGAAGGTGCCGCTTACCATAGCGGAAACGCCCGAAGCTAGTATTTTTGAGTTACATATCAGAGCTGTATTAAATGAGGAAACAAGGCGCCAAATCTCAATCAATACGCGCAACGCGTTAATGGCCGCCAAAGCAAGAGGCGTTAAACTTGGCGCACCTAGAGAGATGATGAGAGTCATAGCTGTCAAAGGCGGTCAAGCACAAGCCAAAGTTAAGATAGCCTACGCATTAAAAATCAAACCTATGTTTGACTTGGCCATGGAAAATTGTGGCCGAGCATCATGTCGCAACATCGCAAAGAAGCTCAATGAACTAGGTGTTAAAACGTACTCAGGAAGCACGTGGACAGCGCCTAACGTATCTTATTATCTAAACAATATCAAAGACAAGGAAAACATAAAATGGTAGGAAAAGTCACGCCTGATGACATGATGTCATGCTCAAGGCTTCCAGCATTATTAGGTTTTAGCAAGTTTCGAACGCCTAATGATGAATTGAAGTATTCAATTAATGCACTTAACGGAGAGGCTAATGAATTTACAGAGCAAGAGCCTATGTTATGGGGCAATCTTACAGAGAAGTTAATATTGGCTGAGAGCTGTAAAAGGCTTGGCGTTGATATTGATGATCTAGCCCATGATAAACCATACTTTCATCCTGATATACCATTGGCTACAAGCCTTGATGGCACTGCGTCTGGCAATGGCACAACAATCTACACTGACATTGACAAAGGTATTTATGTCATGGGGCATGATTCAATTAAGCTTGATGGCTATGGTATTTTAGAAGCAAAGCTTACTGCTCAAGAAGTCGAGAATGAGCCAGCGCCATATCGTGGTGTCATACAGCTTCAAGGCCAAATGGATATTATGAAAGCATCATGGGGCGCTCTTTGTGTGTTATACAAGGGTACAACATTGCGTATCTTTTTATATCCCATTAATGAAGATCACATCAACATGATTCACAATGCTGTCGAGGATTTTCAAGAGCGTTTGGATAAGTACAAAACCAATCAAGAGATTGAATGGTATGACTTACAAAACTCTTTTGAAGCCAGTCGTGTGTTTGATCGTGCTGAAAAGAGTACGATTGAGTTACCAGAAGTTGAGATCCAAGCTGAGAAGATCATCACAATTCGTGAGCAAATCGCGGAGTTAGAAGCACAGATTGATCGCTTGCAAATCAATATCATGGAGCATATGAGAGATCACGAAGTATGTAATGCGGGTCGTTACAAAATCTCATGGCCTATGCGTTCTTACAAAGCACAGCCAGCAAAAACTGTGCCAGCTAAGGAAGCCTACGTCATTCGTCAGTCTAAACTTTCAATCAAGGATCGTATATGATTAAGAGATTAACTCATTTTCAGATCCGTAAGAAATGGCGTATTAAGTTACACGCTAAAAGATGCCACGATCACGATCAGTCAGGTGCTAGGTATAGCAGAGATGCTATGGTACTTAACCGAGCTATGGACATGTACAAGATTGATGGTAGGAGAGCAGCATGGTAGATAATGACCAAGATCGTTTTGAAGCAGAAGTTATGAATGAATTACAACAACAGGAGAAAAGTATGAAAACTATATCAGCAGCATTTATTAAAGCACAAAAGGAGTTCGCTCCAGCAATTAAGACAGCTACCAATCCACACTTTAGAAGTAAGTATGTAAACTTAGAAGGCTGTATTGAGGCTGTGATTGATGCATTACATAACAATGGCATTGGTCTTATACAAAAGACGCATGATTGTGATGATGGTGTCAAAGTAGAAACTGTATTTATCCATGAGTCAGGTGAGACTTTAAGTGGTGGCATCTTACACATACCAGCATCTAAGATAGATCCGCATGGCGTTATGGCATCGCTTACTTATTGTCGTAGAGGTAGTTTAATGGCGGCCTGTGGTATTGCACCAGAGGATGATGATGGTAATCTAGCTACAGAAAGGTCTGGCAGTGTTGTAAAAAAGCCACAAACTAAGGAATATACCTTCTATATTCCAGGAAAAGACCCTCAAGAGGTATCGGATGTATTGACATGGCAAGCAAAATTCGATCAAATGTCTGAACAGCTAGTTAATTCTAGCTTAAACCCAGAGGATAAGATATCGAAACTTAAAGCATTAGTAGACGCTAATCAGCCAACACTAAATCGCTTACCCATAACAGTTAAGATGCAATACATAGGCAAACAAGCCACACGCATCAACACAGTGAAAGGACAATCAAATGAAACCAATTAAGACAGACTTCAATGCTTTTGAATGGCGTTACCCACGATCATTTAAAGAGCTTAATGGCTATGAATACGAGGTGACAATGGAGTCACCCAAAGAGAAAAGGCAACGCATATGGAGAGCAACAAAGATCTCCGTAGGCATTGCCTTATCATTGTATGCTTGGCTTATTTATTCATTACGTACATTGTAACTTCGAAGCCAAAGCGCATTTCAGTAGCTGCTGGAGTTGTCCACATGGTGTTAGTCCTTATCTATGACAAGCAAGATTACTTGTTACGCAAATTATGCACTTTTTGCAAGACAAACTAATCAGTAAAACCATGAAAGCTACCTAATGAAGGAGACTTTATGTTAGATATTGCAGCAGTCATGTGTATGAGTTTGACCATGTTCCATGAAGCCAGAGGTGAACCTATCTCTGGCCAAGTGGCAGTGGGGTATGTGCTTTATCGGAGAGCTGACTTTGACCAAAAGAATATATGCTCGGAGACTTTCAAACCACACCAGTTTGAATGGACTAAAAAGACAAAGCATGTCCCGCCTTACAAAACACTCAAGCCATTCATAGAATTATCCCAAAAAATTATCCAACAAAAAATCAAAGACAGTAGCAAGGGAGCTAGTTACTTTCATAATGTTAAGATGGATAATCAATGGGGTATGAAGCCAAGAACTATTATTAACAATCATATATTTTATTAGGAGAATATTATGAATGACGAGTTAGAACCTAAAAAAGTTAAGAAGCCACTCAAAGGACTTCAAAAATTATATGAAGATCCAACTGAGGATGATGATGACATCAAAGATTTTAAACACGATCATGGGATAGGCGAACGATACGATGAGTAATATATTTATAGGCATTCCAATGTATGGTGGTGTATGCACAGGAGAGAATGCGATTGGCCACATCAATGCAACAAAGCTATTCTTAGATAGAGGGATAGGTTATAACTGGCAGTTTCTTTATAACGAATCCTTAATTACAAGAGCTAGGAATGGATTGGTTAAGATGTTCTATCAAACAGATTGCACTCACTTACTATTCATTGATGCTGACATTAGTTATCATGCAGAAGATATTGTATCTATGATTGATGCAGATAAAGATATTATCTGTGGTGTGTATCCTAAGAAGCGTATTGCATGGGAAAAGATTGGCGATGCAGTAGCGCGTGGTATTCAAGGTGAAGATCTAAAGTATGCTACGGGTGATCTTGTTATTAATAAGCTTAATTATATTGATACGCCATTGCATTCAATGACAGAACCTATAGAAATATTTAATGGTGGCACAGGCTTTATGCTTATCAAGCGTAGTGTATTTGATTTACTTAAACCACATTGTCCTACCTATACCAATGACATGCTGCCAGGTCAGCAAGAAATCGTTACAGAATACTTTGCTACATCGATTGAACCAGACTCAAATAGATTATTATCAGAGGACTATCATTTCTGTAGATTAGCAAGATTAAATGGGATTAAAGTATGGGCTGCACCATGGGCAAAGTTAGGTCATATAGGTAGTTATAAGTTTGAAGGGACATTATGATGACAAGCAAAGAAAAGTTATTAACTTTATTGTGTATGGTGTGTATCTTTATGATGCTATTTGTTAGCGTTGAGGTAAACATTAATCAGATTAAGCCAAGAAGTTTTGCAGACAAGGATCTAAAGTGTATTGATGGCAAACTATTTGAGGAAGTAAAGAAGAATATGTTTGTGTCTAGTCACCTTGAATGCTTTGAGCAAAGGAAATTCTAATGTCTTACCTTGAAGAAGGGAAGAAAGTAGAAGAAGCATTTGCCAAAGAGTATTTAGCCAACGTCACTTGGGCTACTCAAGAACAAGACATGATAGAACATTGGGATGTTCAGGGTGTACTTGATTGGATAGGCGATGAAGTATTAAAGTTTGATGTCAAAGGATACAAGAAACTTAACAGGAATGATTCTAGTTTTCAGGATGATATCACTTGGGTAGAAGGAAAGAATGTCCATGGCAAAGATGGATGGATAAAAGGTAAGGCAGATTACATTGTATTTGAACGGCAAAAAACTTGGGTATGTGCAAATCGAGTTGAGCTGTATGATTTAGTCTCAAAAAAATTGTATGAGAATAAATACCGCAAAGGTAAAGATGTTTATTGCATTTACCAAAGAGAAAATAGACTTGATGCTATTACACTAGTTCCATTTAAAGACATTATAGATTTAGAATCTACATGGAACCTACCTAAGTGATTGATTGCTATACAGAACCCACACAATCGCTCTATAACGCACGATCTTGAGCAAGGTGATACCTTAGGTATACCTAGTTTTAGTGTAAAGCTTGAGGTTTAGGGGAAATATAGAGCATCTGCATATATTCTGCATTGATCTCTATGTAATCATCCTCATTTTCAGTGAAAAAAATTCTGATGACTGACAACGGATTTTCTTCAATGATCTCAATATCCCAAATCTTACGACCAATAAGTTTGTCTAGGATATCTAGTTGTTCTGAGGTAGGGTTTTCCACTAAACAATTTTACCATTCCATTTGCCATTTGTGTTAAGTACCATTGGCATAAGTTTAGGCTGCCCATCTATGATCATTCCACACCCTACAATGAATCGAGTCTTAAAGTTCTTAGCATAGTTAAATGCCATTGACTTCTGATTGATTAAAGATCCTACTTGCATACCCCAAACTAGCGCATCGGGATTGCTGTAGTAGCCGATACTAAACTTGGTATGGTAGTGACCTTGAACTGTGTTCATACCATACTGCATAGCTACCTTGAGTACGTCAGCAGATAAGCCATGAGTAAAAAAGCACCTTGATCCATCGGATAGGTTGATCGTAATATCTTCTTCCCATTGCCAGCCTGTGCCAACACCTAAGAAGTCATTGTAATGTTTAAGGTAACCTTTAGGTACACCATGCTTTAATGCACGTCTGTATAACATGGATGAGTGATTGCTATGCACAATCTTCATCTTAGGGAATATCTTTTCTAGTGTTTGAATGTATGCAATAGACGCTGCCAACTCATGGCCAGCAGAGAATAGATCTGGATCGCTATCATGCATAGACATCGCATGCATATCAAGCTCGTCACCAATATTAATAACGAGATCGGGTTTGTATTTTGTCTTGAGCGCTTTAAGAAAGTTGAATGCATCTGGGTGGTGATATGGTATATGGAGATCACTGATTACTAATACGGACTTGTATGCTTGTGCCATTACAGCTCCTATAAATTAGGTATCTGAAAGATAGCACAGTTAGTTTGTTAAATCAATAGCCTGACTTAAACATCTTAGCTTCTGCTTCACGTCTTAGTTGAAGTCCTTTAAGCACACGACCACCAGCACGACAATACTTTAGGAGCGATTCAATAGCCGCTTCTTTATCGCCACGAAGCAACGCTTGACGGAGTGTTGATCTTTGAAATGTACCCAAGCCAAGATTGAAGGCAAAAGAAACCAAGCAATCGAATTCACATTGTCTAAGGCGCACGTTAGGTAGCATCTTAGATACTCCCAACTCGAAACGATTGAGGTCGGATTTAAGAAGTCCATCTATTTCTTCTTGCGTAAAAGTTCTGTTCCAAGAATCAGGCAAATGTTTGCCATCGCCGATAAGGTGACCAACACCCACAGTATACAGGTTTGCAGCACAACGATAGGGCCGACTACGCACACCTTCAAAATGTTTAATAAGTTCGATACCACGCTTAGATACTTTCACGTTTCTTTTCCCATGTGCGAGAGCCAAAGTAGAATCCAATGATAGAAGCTACAATGCTCATCTCATCGCTAGAGAATATAGCATCCATAGATTCTGGTGTGAATCCACCAGTAGATTTAACTGCCCATATGAATCCAGCTACATCAACGAATACAAGTAAGCCTACAAAAGTAAATGCAACGAATGGTCTGACACAAGCGTTAAGAGTCTTGACCCATTGTGATGCACCTTCTACAAGCTTAGTGTCATGTGCATATAATGCTTCACGTTCTTGAGCGTACGTTTCTGCGTACGTTCCTTCTAATTCAATAGCAGCAATCTTCTCTTGAGATACAAAACCTTTCTCTGCCATACGCATAGCTTGTTCGTTCTGTAACTTAGCCATCTCACGTTCATGTGCTTGGTCACCTTTTTGCTGAAAAAATCCGAGCAGACTTGGTAGCCCACTGGTAGCAAAGCCTAAGATACCACTGATAATACTAAACATTTAAAACTCCTCTTTGTTAAATCCGTATAGGTCACAGATGATATTAACATATTTGTTAAACTTCTTTTCGTGTGCATCAAAGTCATTGTGTCCATGATACCAAAGCATACAATGAATCATCTCATGCATAAGTGTTTCAGATATCTTTAAGTATGTATCATTAGAGATATCT
>Ga0209354_10000530_pt1 | contig 18101 bp, 16 predicted proteins | sample LauGreSpBDMM15DD_2_FD_187562 | JGI IMG/M metagenome (GOLD analysis project Ga0209354, IMG submission 187562) | Freshwater lake microbial communities from Lake Michigan, USA - Sp13.BD.MM15.DD (SPAdes) (version 2) | ecosystem: Environmental > Aquatic > Freshwater > Lake | place: Lake Michigan...
TCCACATCCAAAGTTCCATACCGTAAAACTACGCTCTCAGCAAGCGATAGTTTCAAAATGGTTAAATTTTAAACAGACTGCGCATCCCTAGGTTACAGTCTGTAACTATGCACCTGACGGTAGTCAACTTTTTTGTGAACTAGATCACACTTTCTGAGCTACTTCTTAGCAGCCGCAGCAATCGCATCTGCCTTTTCCCGTAACCTAGCAGATAAAACGTTCGCGCCGATCACAAGTTTCAGAATGGCATCCTTGCCAAACCAGATGAGCGCACCGCCTGCAGCAAAGCCCGCAATACCTGTAAACCAAGCCATCTATTTACCTTTCTGAGTAATTGCAATGGTAGCGGCCATTTTCTGTTGACCGCGGAGCATCATTCTGTCTCCAAACCAGAAGCCCATAATCGCGCCAAAAATTCCAGCAGTCTCATCACCCCATAATAACTTAACTAATTGTCCTAAGTCATAATTACTGTTGACACCATAGACAAACAAACACACCTCTAAAAGAACCCACAAATGAAAGAATACAAGGGTGATGTAGGGGCGCACAAATACTGCCAGCGCGTCAACAAATTTGTTACCAGTAAGGCCGTTACCAAAACTGTAAATAGCATCTGCTTGCCGAATATCAGCTTGAGCATTAGCGAGGTCAATCTGTAGAGCGATGCCTTCCTTTTGAGCCTGTAACTGGATTTGAGCCATTGCGAGTTGCTGAGCATTGTTAGCCTTCAACGTTAGCAACTGAGTTATGGCAGGGATGAAGCCTGCCAAAGCTCCGAGAATGGCGACTATTCCAGTGATCACGGCTTGGTCGCCATGTTGCTAATGGTCACATCTTTTGCGCTAGAGGATGCGCTGCTACCGATCCAATATCCAACCACTCCGGTGAAGTTGGTAGCGAGCGCTCCCAGGAGAATAGAAAGGATTTCAGGAACAGCACTTCCGTTTAACTTTTGCGTCATGTAGATGATTGTCACTGTGATGAAACCAATGACAACAATCCCGGAAACTATGACCCTACCCCATGAGCTTAAATCCATTTTAGCTAACTTTCGGTTTAAATAAATTAATGACACGTTGCCAGAAAGAATTAGCGATAGGCTGGTTTCCGTGCTCGCCAGGAGCAGGCAGGCTAATTTCGACAGGCCTATTCAGATCAAGCTCAATCTCACGCAACGTTGATGGGCCAATCAAGCCGTCAACGTCAAGCCCGTTCTTTTGCTGGAATTCCTTGATAGCTGCTCGCAGATCAGGGCCAATAACCCCGTCCTCAACTAGAGCAGGTTTTGCTCCGAGCTTATTGAGCGATGCCTGTAGCCATTTAGTATCGCGCTTTGGCTTCTCAGGGGCAGGTGTCGGGTTAGGAATGCCAACCGTGCCGGTAGTGCCAGAAGCGAACACTAAGCGCTGCGCTTCGATCCAGTCACCATCCGGAGCAGGGTATTCTTTACCAGCCTCATGCCAAGCCTGAGCTTTCAGGAACGCGACACCCATAGAGCTTTTCCAGAAAGCATCATCCATGATTGTATCGCGCTTCATTCCAGGAACACGCTTCAGGACAAATCCGATATAACTCTCAACATAATTGCCGCCAGACCACACGCGAATAGCGTCTGAGAATTTCTTGTTTCTATAATTCTTAGATGTTCTCCACAAATCTAGCTGAGCGCAGATGCCTTGAACATATGTGGGGAAAACAGCAATATTGTTTCCCTGCCCTAAGCCGTCATTGAGCGACACAGCTTTCTTCGCTGCTCCCCATTTAATGGCTAAAGCGCTTCCCCACATCGCACCAGGATTTTTATATCGAATAGACGCCGGTTCCATTATTCAATTCCTGTGTCATCAGTATCAGCATGGGGCCATTTTGTTGGCATTTAGGTTTTCCTTTTATGGATATGCAGGTTTAGTACCAGTTACAGCAGTAAAAATGCACGGATTAGTATTTGTAATTTGAGTAGAGGTTCCTGGAAAATTATTCATCCCAAAACCACAGCCGCTAGTGCCGGCACCTAGAGCAATACCAGTGGTGGCAGTAATTATATTACCAGATAAATTAATAGCAGAGCCGCCGTCCCATTCGATGCCAGCAGTAGAGGCGCTAATGATGTTGTCATTGATGACGATATTGGAAATCCACGACGCAGTGGTAGGGGCGTAGACACCGCGTCCGCCACCAAGCTGGCCGCCAGCGAGTTGGTTACCGACGATATGGATGTTGGCGAAGGTGAACGGACCAGAGCGATCTATGAAGATGCCATCAATTTTCCAGCCCTCGAAGGAGTTGCCTTCGATTAGGATATCCGCGTCAGAAAAGGTGACAACGACTTGCACTGCGACATCGTAGCCTGCGATAGCGGCGTTGATCTTGTTGCCTATGATCTTAGTGCCGCCAGGATTACCAGTAATATTAAAACCAATACCTCCACCGCCAAGATTACCAGGAATTTTAAGAGGTGAAATCGAGTTGTTGATGTATCCGCTATCTCCGGCAGTTGGAATGTTTATAACATTGCCATAACCAGAAAGAAGATTGCCATATATGTAATAAGGCCCACCGTTAAGATTAAGAGAATTCCATAGCTGGTTAGTGTTGAGATTGCGAACAGTGTGCCCACCAGTGGAAGTAGAAAAATTGATACCAGAGCCGCCTAATTGAGTGCCATTGCCCCACATACTAAAGTCGTGGATGTTGGCGTAGTTGCCTGATGAGAGCGTGATACCGTCTTGAGTGAGATTAGTTAAAAGAATTCCGCTAAGAGCAGTTGAGCCGCCAGCGGAGCCGCGAATTTCTACAGGAGCGTTTGCACTCAAAGTAGAAGAAATTCTAAATCCTCCACCAGACAAGTCTAAAGCTTTTCCAGCAGCTTGGGCAGTAGTGAGAGCAGTTTGCAATGCTGTAGTATCATCATGATAAACATTTTGTGCTGTTGCTGTAACTGTAGCGGTAGCTGCTAAAGTAAGAGTAAAGGTGCCACCACCAGAAGAAATCGTAGTAATTAAATAATTATTGGCTGCGCCAACAGGCACAGTAGAAGGAAGCCAGTCGGGTGGAGCAGGTTGAAAATAAGAAGAAGGTCCATAATCCTCAAACTGAGTGCCGCCAGTAGTGCCAAGGAAGGTTAAAGAACCTCCAATGCGCCCGTATATTGCAAAACCTGTAGCTGCTCCAGTCCAAGAAATGCGATTATAGTTGGTTTGAGACAGTGTGGCATTGCCATTGGTGACGGTGAAAGTGGCTGTTGGCGCAGAATAACCGCCAGTGGCAGAAAGAGCTACAACTTGATAAGTGTATGTAGTAGCTCCAGCAGTGCCAACTGCTACAGCACTAGGAGAAGTAGGGGTGGACACCCCTGAAGCAGTTCCAGCATGATTGATGCGTATGCCCTGACCATTTTTAAAATCTAAAGCAGATGCTAAAGCTAAAGAATTAGAAGTAGCATTAATTGTTCCAGTTGTCGAAGCTGTTGAACCTGACGCATAATCCTTAGCTGAAATAAATGCAAAGTTGCTTGGAGTATAGCCACTATCTTGAATTAAAGTACCAGTAGTGTTTCCAAACGTAGCTATGTGCCCGATAGTTGAACTGCCAGGACCAGTTACATTTCCAGCACCAGAAAGAGCATTAAAAATTAGATTACCGGCAGTATCCACTCCTGTCACAGCCTGATTTACTGGAGCATTTCCAGAAAATATACCACCCAAAGTAGTAGGTGTAGGAGAAGGAATGAGACTATTAATAGAGATAGTATTGCCAGCGCAAGTTATATTTGCACCACAAGCTATAACGCCAGTCATACCTCCTATAGACGCAACTCCAAATGTAGAATTTAAATTTACATCAGGAGTAACTTTAATAACATAATTTAATGTTAAAGTTGGCTGAACAATAGAAAATGGAGCGCTAGTGCCAGTTCCATTATCAGTAGTGAATGGATGATGATGACGAGAATTAGCTCCTCCGGTCACACCGCCCTGATTTACATACATATTGGTACCAGAGACCGAATAACCGCCGCTAGTAAGTCCAGTAGGAATTACAGTATTGTGAGTATGATCTGGCGTATCATCTCCAGTAGTACCGCTATGAGTATGTGGAGGTACGTTTGCAGTAACTAAGGCTCTATTTTGATTTCCACCTTTAGCATTAGTGCTCGAAGGAGTATTGTTAGAGTTAGAGCTAAAATAAGTAGAATTTAAAACTGAGCAGTCAACACCACCCATATTGCAGCGTCCTGCAATGACATATCCCCTCAAGTCAGGCAAATTAAAAGTAGTAGAAGCGTCACCATTACCATACAAGAAAAATCTTCCAGTGGTGGTCACTGAAATAGTGGCGTTAGAAGATAATGTAACAGTTGAAAAAGTTTTAGAAACAATAGTAGGACTACCAGAAATACAAATACTTTCTAAAACAGTTCCAACAGATAAATTTGATGTATCTGCAACAGATATGGTAGTGCTTCCGCCAACACAAGTAATAGCAGCAGTAAAAGTTAAAGCTTGATATAGCTCAGGGTAAGAAGTCCTGGATAATGCTTGCCCATAAGCAAATTGATAATTAGCAGGAGCTATGACGCTACTATTTGGCAAAATAGTTCCAACAGATAAACCATCACCTATCGTTGAGCCACCAGAGCCGCCAGAACCAATAGAAGAAGTTACTTGATCCCAAATCAAATTACCGTAACGATCTTTAACAACTTGCCTGTACGCACCATCACCTAAAATCAAAGCTCTGCCAGCAGCATCTAAAACAACTGGATTAGTGTTAGAGACGGATTTGGAGCTATCTTGCCAAGTCGTTTTGCGTGTCGTGGTGCCGGGATTGTAAAAATCAACAGTGCCGCTCGTTAACGGCTTGCCATTCTGATCAACAAAGGTAGTCTTCGCAGGAGGCAAAATACTCGCAGTTTGACAATACGCGAAATGCGTGTTAGCAATCACAGCTAAACTAATGAAGAAAGTTTTAAAAATGCTAGAATTCATCTTAATGGCCTTCTGCATGCTTTTAGAAATGAGCCTAAAATCTCTAATTTTCACTGTGATATTTCTTGCGCTAATATTAGCACTAGCTTTCGCTATGCTGGTGTTTGTAATGTGGGCAGTGCTATCGCTCCAAGAATTTTTTTCTGGCGCCTCTGATACCTTCTATGACGACAGGGAGGGAGCTTCTTTGAGTGATCGCATCGAGCCCATTATATTCGACAGGGAGCCTGAGCCTAGAACTATTTTTACCGTGTATCCTGTTGAGGACATCAAGCGCATTGCTCCCCCCATTAGATTGCTTCCTAGAGAGTAAATCAGCAGTGCCTTCTATGGTTTTCTTGATTTTAGCATCAGATAAATTACTGAGGAAGTTAGAGCCAGCCCGCTTAGCTGTTTGCACAGCAGTGGCAGCACCTAAGCTTCCTGTGCTCGCATCAATAGCCACACCCGTCAAAGCATCACCAAAAAGGCTAGGTTTGCGATCCCCACCATACTCAGGCCGCTCTTGAACAGCGCGACGCTCAGCCGTCAAGCTATTGGCTCTAACAGCTTGTTCGGTACCTCTAAATTTAGCTTCCTTTTCCAGAGCATTTAAAACATCAGTACCTTCCTGACCGAAAGCCTTCTCTATGATGTTTCTATTAGCAGTGGATTTGCCAAATAAGCGCTGTGCTTCTGAAAGCTCACCGCGAGTAGCCTTCTCCATCAAGTCGCCAATTTGAATGCGCAAGCCTTTGCGCATGTATTCTTGCTTTTCAGGAGAAGCGGCATCAAATTCGCGAGCGAAATTATCAAAATTGCTTTTAGGTGAAACAGCGCTCTTTCCTAAGTCCAAACCTTCAAAGTCCTGACGAAGCTTCGCATACTTAGCATCAGCGGCGGCCAAGTCAGGATTGGTCTTTAAAACCTTGTCTAACTCGTCGCGAACATTGGACACCGCGCGATATGTGGCAGTCGCTTGCGAAGTGCCTTCGCTCTTAAGCTTGGTCAAGCGATCATCGATAGCCTGCCTCACCTTAAGGAGTGGAGCAGTATCGACTTTAATGCTGCCGTCTTTGTTAAAAAGATAAGAGTTGATTGTTTCAAGCTCTTTAGCTTCAGAGCCGACGGCAGTTTCCAGCTTAGCTGCGATACCTTGAGCAACAGGAGCGACATCCAGCGCCATTTTGCTGGCTTTGGCTGCTTCATAATCAGCGGATGTTTTCTGTTGGCGCTCAAGCTTAGCAGCGACCTTCTCAGCCTCATAATCAGGCTTGGCACCAAGCTTGGTTTCCATGATGTCATGAGCAGCAGAGTTCGCACCTTCTGCTCTTTCACCGAACCTGTTTTTGAGAATACTTGTAGGCTTGCCGCCCATCGCAGCTAATCCGCTAGCCTCTGTGGTTAAAGCAGGATCGATATCGGCTAGAGTTGCATTAGGTCCTAATTGCTTGAGCCTGTTAGCGGCTTCTGCTGGGGTCAACCCATCAACTTCAGTCAAGCGAGCCAGCACATTCCTAGCGGCACCAGGATCAATTCCAGTGCCCCTGACGATATTGTTAATAGCTATCTTCTCAGCAATAGCACCTAAGGCTTTCTTGCCATACTTGAGCGCTCCTTCAGCCAGAGGACCACCGACAGCACCATAAGCAGCATTTTCACCAACGTTAGAAATTAAACCCTGATCATTAGCGGAATTTGTAGCCGCTCCAAACACAGCGCCACCAGTGGCACCGCGAAGCACAGACGCTCCGAGCTTGCCCACATAAGGCAGTGCTTTTACAGCAGCATATTCAGGTGTAGCAGCGGCTAACGGAGCGGTGGCGACAATTTGTCCACCTATCCGGCCCCAATCAAACGCACTGTTATCTACAGGAAGAGCAGCCTTCTCACTGGCTTCAGCCTGTTTAAATCTTTCATTACGCGCAGCACCGCCACCAAACAAAGTTCGCACTGTAGGATTTGAAGATGTGTCAGCTAAATTGCCGACTGCTTCATCTACATACCCAATGCCGTGCGCCACAGTTGTGGGCACATCTTTCACACCTTGCCAAACACCACTAGCAAAATCTCTGATGCCTTGACCAACAGGACCAGGAGCATCGGCATTGCGAGTTGGCTTAGGTGTCTCAGTTCCAGCAGGTGAAACATATATGCGCCCATTATCGACGCGGCCCCTAGTCGCAGCAGGAGCGACACCAAAAGCGGCGTCTAAGTCGCCAAAATCAACTCCTTCGATCTTGGCCTTGTCTGACGCAGATTTGTTAGGTGTTGCGTCCCCTGATTTAAAACCACCGAAAGAAGCGTCTAAATCTTCAAGGTCAATACCTTCTAATTTAGGCATCAATTTATTCCGTTAATGAGGCGAAGCTTTTTAGCCGTAGACAGAGATTTTAAAAATCTAATGCCTTCTTCTTTCTTGGCACCAGTGGCATTCAAGGCGTTATTCTTCATTTCAATGTAAAGCTGCCTCGCATCTTCAGGAGCCATTTTGTCGATAGTGTATGCGCGCTCGTCTTGGCTTGTTGGGAATTCAGATGAGTGCTTACCATACTTGGAATAATCAGAACCTTCGAAAGCACCAGGACGAGCGATTTCAATTCGCTCACGACCAATGATCTTTTGAACCATGTGAGTGAGAGCAGGCTGCAACTGCGTCTTAGCATTAGCATTGCTGCTTTCTTTAATAGCCAAATCAGCATCAGAGCGAGAGCCGTTCTTATCGACAAACTGAGCTAAATTTTTATTCAACATCTGATAGATGACAGCAGGGTTTTTTTCATCCGCGCTAATGATACCTAAATTAGTTAACCTGGCTCTGATGTCATTGAATGTAGGGGTACCTACACCAGTCTTACTCAACTGCCGTCCCAAATCCAAAGCTTCTTCGAGCGGCTTCAACGCAGTGGCTTTAGCAGTGGCGCTGGATTGATCAGTTGCATACTGCTTCTGACCTGTTTCAAAATTCGGAGGAGCAGCAGCATTCAAACCAGAAGATATGCGGCTTTCGACACCAGGAGCAGGGCCAGCAGGAGCACCAGCCTCCATATCAGTGCGGCGGATAGTGGGGCCAGTGGGACCGCTCACGCGCGGCTCTACAGGCAGGCTACGGACGGGTTTCGGAACGATGGGGGCTGTAGAGCCAGCAGCATCAGGAACCGCCACAGGGAGCGCTCTGCCCGCTGGTTGCACACCTTCAGGACCAGCGGGGCCAAGGATTTTAGCCTGACCACCTATATAAAATGGAGTTCCAGGAGCAAGCTGCGCAGGCAATTTAGTAGCAGCCTTGAATGCACCTGTTCGTTGATCCCTGACACCTTGATATTTGACAGCACCGCTATCCACAGTTTCAGGGGAACCATACTGCTGATTGATGCGCTGTTGTGTGTCCATGCCTCTACGCAAAGCATTTTCTGAAAACGCTTTGACACTAGGAGCTGCGTTAAGCTCCTCCATCATGTGATTGACAGCTTCAGGGGGCAGCTTAAGAGTTTTGGAAAATCTGTTTAATCTCTCAGCAGCCTGCTGCTTAGTGATATTCGGGTCATCAATCATGGTTGATAATTCTTGGTTCATCAACCCGAATTGAGTATTCATCAAATCAAGCTTCTGCTTATCTATATTGATAGCGCCGCTTTGAATTTGCTGAGACTGCTGTTGCAATGAGCCAATCTTACCAGCCATCTCCAAAGGAGATACCGGCAAAGCCTGATTGTAGCTGGAAACGTCTGCTTCTAATCCTGGCATGTTCTAAATCTCAATATACGGGCATAGAGTAGTTGCCTACTTGTGTGGTAGCCGGATTAGAGCCACTGCCGTATAGCCCCTTATAAGCAGCGTATCCTCCGATATTGGAAGCTAGATTGCCCACACTAGCGCCAATTTTATTATCAGCAGCAGCCTCAGCGTTAGCCCCTCCTGTCAGAGCAGACCCTGTGTTGTAAGCTGCTTTTTCACCGAGCACACCAGTCTGCGCAGCGGCATTTTCACCAGTATCGACTAAACCTTTTAAACGATTGTAAGCATTCGTCTGATTGGTGTTAGCCATATCGAACGCAGTTTTGTAGGTGTCAGTAGCCAACCCTTTAGCGAAAGCCGCCGCACCTTTCAGCGCCGCACCTGAGCTAGCCAAGCCTCTGGCTGCGGCCGAATTGGTGACTGCCTTCTGACCTTGAGTAGAAGCGAATTTATAATAGTCGCTGTTTTCTAACTGATTGGGATCAACACTGATTGGGGAAGTCAGCTCGGAGAGCCTGTTGGTTAGCTGCGTAGAAGCGGTTTGGCCGATATTGCGATACGGGCTTAAATCTTCTCTGGTTTGCTGATATTGCTGCTGCTGAATACCGGCAACCTTGTCAGCATTAGCTTTCTGGACATCAGCAGCCTTGCTGGCACCATAAGCGGTAGCTGCGCCACCGATGACCGCTGATCCGATAACCGCTGTCGCAACCCATGCCATGTTACTTAACCCCAAAATAATAATCAAACATCACAGCATAGAAAATGAATAACATCATAATGTTAATTCCAACTGATCGGATTTAGAAAATTCTAACCACTCGTTCTCGCTCTTAGCGATGAAAACTTTTTCTATCTCGCTCACGTCAGTCTCATCGGTACCATGAATGGTGGTCCAGACGCATTCTGTGAGAGTGTGGGCAATCCGCTTTGTACCAGGAGGCGATACGACCGTGAAAGGCGCTTCGACTTCTCGGATACCCTCCTCCGTGTATACCTGCATTCTGCCTTTTGACAAAATGTTTAATTGCTTAAATTTGTGAATGTCTCCGGTCAGGATGACGCCAGCCGGGATGGTGATTTCGCGAGCGTAGACGCCTTGTGAAAAATAATGCTTGACGGGAATTTCAACCTGAGGCTGTTCCCTCATAAATGCTTCAGCAGCGAAAATCTTATCTCTAGTGTTGAGATTATCTAAGCTAACTAATTCATTCATGCTATGGTCCTGTCAATCTGCATATCTAATCTCCGTAAAATAAAACTGTAGGATCAGTGGCAGGATTGCCGACAAATGTCCAAGTCAAGGTATCACCAATGGCGATAGGGATTATGTGAACACCGCTCAAATCTATGATAGGGTCAGTTCCAGATGGAGGAGGATTTCCTCTATAAAAATTCACTGTTGGCGCACCTGCTGGCCAACTGATGATAATTTTTCCTCTCTGGTTCGCCTGATAAGGTTGTGCTGACGAGCTAACATTGATAGCAGCGGGAGCCTTCTGCACAAACTGCTGAAAAAATTGCGTCCAAGGAGTAATCAAGAAAACTCTAATCTTACCATCAGCCGTAGCGGCAATAGCAGATTGAGTGTTCGGAACTGGCCTAGTGTTAGTTGTCACGTTCTAGCCTTAGCTATTTCAATAAATCCGCCATTTAGAGCGACATCAGCGTCAACCGACCATTGTAATTTAAAAACTCTATCGCGTCCCATGCCAAGCCTATTCCAGGAAACAGTAGTAAAATATTCGCCAGTTTTGCCCAATGACTGAGCGACAGGATTTCCGTAGCTCACTCCTTTATTGTCAGACCAGCTTAAGAATATTTCCGGGTCAGCTTCCTGATCGGCGATGCTTCCGACAGTAACGTCAGCATCAAAATTTTTATAAGTAATCCTTTCGTAGTTCCCTCCGGTGATGTGGGTGAGAGTTTTAATTCTGACAATTGGTCCGGTAGGGGTAGCAGGAAAGTAATCGGTAAAAACATCTGGGCTCAATCTAAGAATATTTCCATTCTCAAAATCGCCAACCAGAACTGAACCAAAAGCAAACATACAGCAATTAGCTCTGTGCCTGTTCAAAACCCCATTAGCGTCAGCCCAATTCCATTCTAACCAATGCTTAGTAGATAGATCATAGAGCCAAGACTTATTAGCAGCAGGAAATATTAAAGCATAAAAGGAGTGGTCCGATAACTGAAAGCAAAACCCTATAGCATCTGCTAGAGTAACATAGCTTTTAAATTCAGCTACTAATCTAGGAGTTGATATCTCAGTAACATCATAACCCTGCCCTTGAAGCACCAAGCCATTTCCTTGCTGGTCCTGCTGCAAGAAAAATACCAGAATGTCTTGACTGGCAATCGAATAAGCTGCTGAGCATCCATGATTGATGTATGCACCTTGAACTTGCTGGAAGTAAAAATCAGCAGCTCCGGTGCCGATCCACACCTCACTTGTGAGTGTGCCGATAAGCCAAAGCTCACGATGCACAACCATAATTCCCACAATAGGATCATTGAAGCCAGACTTCGCGGCAATATCTAAAGGATCGAATGCGCTATCGGGTGTGGAGTATGTCCAGGTAAATCCTGCCCCTGTTCCACCAATATCAGCAGCAGCCGCGCTAAGAACATCTCCTGTGGTGTATCCTTTTCCGCCAGTGACTATGCTCACAGCAGTCACAACATTGCCACCCACAGTGATATTAGCGGTTGCTCCTGTGCCAGTACCTCCAGTGAGCGGAACGTTACTATAGCTTCCGTTAGTGTATGCTGCTCCAGGCGTCGTGATGCTTCCTGACGCTATGGCGGTGCTAGACAGCATTCCGTATGATGCGTTGGACAGGCTAATGAAAAATTGATTGCTGTCAGGAACATTGAAAATAAAAAACGTATCTAGCAAGTCTACGAAGTCAGCACCGTAGAAATTAGGATCAATTATCTTAGCGAATGCGTTGGAAGCCATATCGATGACATAGCCATTGACACCATCTACTAAGACAACACATGCCTTATTATCTTTAAAATAAACCTGTGTGGGGGTATCTGCTATACTGCCTACTTGGATAATCTGCCCATCAGGAGCCAAATAGAAAACGCTAGGGCCGACAACAAAATATGCAGTATCGATACTAGTCCTGTATGTTCCTCTAACTTTAGCATTCACGTTCGAATTCACATGAAGCTGAGAACCAGGAGTTTGATAGTAGGTGATAGGAACAGGTGCTTGAGGATCAACACTCGCGTTAACCTCAGCGTACAAATTAACGCATTCTTGACCGCTAGCAATAACGCTTTGACCAGCATAAGAAGCGCTAAGAAGTGGAAGCCTGCTCATTTTATGTGTTAACCGCGATAAAGGACATATATTTCTTCGTTAAACAATCGCGCATTTCTACATCCTAAGCATTACTTTTAGCCCTTGCTGTCCGCCAGCAGAGCCACTTCCAGCGCCCGTAGCGAAGTTTGTACCGCCAGCAGAACCATCACTGCATTCAACTGCTTGGATGAAGTGAACACCGAGTTGCGGGACATAAGTTCCGCTAGGATGCTGCCCAACCTGAATGCCAGATGAATTGGTAACAGCATATCCTTGAAAATCGAACGATGCAGTCGCATCAAGCGCGAAGCCGACGCGGCCAACTCCACCTCCTGCGTTCATGCTTCCAAACATATTTGTGTATGAAGCAAAGATAGACTCTTCGGCCAGCCCTGAAATGAACGTAACCCGATTTCCGTTACTGGCATTGACGGAGCGCGGTGTTGTACTCGTCATGCTCCATCCGGCTGATGTGTCAATAACCGTGGTACCAACCATCGTTCGGTTGTACATATTCCAGACGCCAAAGAAACCGGCAGTCCCGCCAGCAGAAGGCCCTCCATAAATCCAATCAAGCTGCGACGACCCATTGCTCCTGGTTGTACCAACATACGTTCCGCGGCTTGCCGCAGGGCCGTTTGTGATAGAGGCGTTGTTGAGCAGAATGCCATTGACCATCACCAAGGCCGTACCGGCAGAGCGCGCAGTGTCACTCGTCCAATCAGGACCATGACCTATGCGGATTGTCCCGCTGTCGTTCCAGACAAACCAATCATTTACCTTGCTGGCACCTATCGCGGCCGGGCTTTTCGTAGTGTCAGTGGTCGCGACCGAGATTTCGCCGCCTGTAATTGGCGTGGAAACAAAGTTGGTGCCGTCATAGATCGGCACCTGATTTCCTTGATAGGCCGTATAGTAAATGGTCGTTTTAGCACTTTGCGTTGTCGTCATGACCGGGGTCGCTGTCTGTAACGTAAGACGACCCTGAGGAAGAACAGGAAGCGTGATAGCGCCAGTCTGGCCGTTTACCGATGCAACAGAACCGCCCGACGAAATTGAAGAAACAGTCGCCCGCTTCAATGCACCAGATGCGGCCTGATCTGAGATGATAACTAAATCGGTTGCCGCTGGTGATGCCTTCGACGTCAAAGACCCTATGTCTACAGCGGTTGGTGCGGCGCTTCCGGATGTATTGTTGACGACGAACGACCATGCCGCTTGGGCATTCAGACCGGATAGCGGAAGACCAGTTGCATTCGTCAATGTAGCCGAAGCTGGCGTTCCCAGCGCTCCACCATTAGTGACAAATGATCCTGCTGACCCTACATTGACAGCTAAAGCAGTTGATACACCTGTGCCAAGTCCAGTAATATTGGCTATGGCCGGGGTGCATGTAGTTTGAGAAGCAGCGGTAATCAGTCCTTTAGCATTGGTAGTAAATGCTGTGCACTGTGTAGAACTTCCAAAACTTCCAACATTTGCATTAACTGTAGCTAATGTGAGCGCACCTGTTGAAGTATTAGCAGTTGCGTCACCGCTTAAAGTAAAACCTCCGAAAGCTCCACTGTTGTTATATTGAATTTGTCCGCTACTGCCTCCAGGAGTTCCACCACCTGAATATTGAGGTATATTTAAAGTATTTCCTATAAAAGTAGCTGCGCCACTAGTACCGGTAGTGGTTAATGAAATAGGAGATTGATAATCAGTACCAGCGACAGCAGCAGACAGCGCGGTCCCATTACCTTTTGTGATACCTGTTACAGTGGTATTCAGAGTGATAGCGGGCGTGGTGGTGGCAGTTGCCACAGAACCAGCAAAGCCATTAGCGGTTACCACAGATGCGCTAGTGACAGTTCCAGAACCGCCAGTGCCGCATGTGGGACAACTGAGCGTTGAGCCACTCAACACAAGAGGAGCTGTCACAGTGGCGCTGTTCAAACCATTGACACCTACGCCTTTGCCTACAGCTATGGTGTTAACAGGAAGCTGATATTGGGACAATAAAGAGAAATAAGTATTTACGATATCAGAGACAGGTGCTCGCAGTAGAGCAGGAGTGATATTGCCAGTGGTATTGTCAGCCCAATTTGTATTAATTTCAGTAAGCAATTGATTTTGAGTGCAAGGAACTGCGCACCCTGCATTGGCAGAATTTGCCCACAAAATGAAGCACGCAGCTATGAAGAAAAATCTAATCATTGCTGATCCGCATTGAAAATGTAAAAGCCATAGTTTCCACCAAACTGCAAAGCAGGCGGCATACGCAGCTTAGGAATTTGCGCGTTAGCTTTCTTGATCGTATTTAAAGCAACTGCTGCTAACGCACCTTGAACCGGGTTAGGTGGCAACTGATACATAGAAGTTAAGCGAACGCATAAATTATAGTGAATTGCTTCCTCATACTCAGGAGGCATATTGAATTCAGCGTCTAAATCATCAGTAACTCGGGTAACAGTCCAAACAAAATCAGCCCCAGTGCCTCCGAGATTGGTATTGAAGATGGTTAGGTTGTCTCCGATCTTATAGCCGTCACCAGGATCAGAGATTGTGACAGCAGTAACGGCCCCTGCTGCTACAGTGACATTGGCTAAACCGCCACCACCAGAACCAGAAATATTAGTAAACGGAACAGCTAAATAATTACCATCGACATACCCGAAACCTTGATTGGTAATCTGACCATCTTCTAATTCAATAGTAAAGCCAATTGGGCCTTTGCAAATCAAATGGATTTCATAGGCTGATGTGGGCACAGGCCAAATGAAAACATTTCCATAAGGAAATGCTCCATCGTAGAAATAATACTGAGGCCAAGACTGCAAATCTTTAAGAGCTATGCGCGAGTAGTCCTCATAGCTCCAGATAGGAATTAACGGATAGCTGACACTAGTGTCTGATGGATTTACTGTAGAAAATCCGCTATCGAAGCCGCTACTAAATCCACCACCACTGCGCTGCTTGAAATAAGCAGCTTGAATTTTATCCGGTCTGGCTGCGTTGTAATGTTGACCAGGACCGATAAGATTAGATTTGACACCATTGCCAACAGCAGAAACATCGTACAAATTAGGAACTAGCCAACGGCGCTTCTGCCATTGCGCAAGCATACGATTTAACAGCGTAAAACCGTCATTCACATCTTCAGCGTTAAGCGTTTGGCCTAAGCCAAGCACACCAGCCTCTTTCATTGCTAAAGTGATGAAGTCCCGCGCTGTAGCCATTTAATTAAGAACCCCAGCCACTGGCAGCAGGCTTAGCAGCTTTAGCAGGAGCCTTAGCGGTCTCACGGCGAGCAGCCTTTTCTTCTTCCTCATTGTTCACAATCACGTTACCTACCCACATAGGGTATTTGGTATGACCGTACTCATTGAGAATGTTCGGGTCTTTGCCGTAGCCAGGATGGGGATTGGAAACATCCCACTTCTGAAAGCTGACAGGACGGCTATCACCAGTGCGATTAACGAAGTCTACTTCTAAATCCTTAGGCTCAGGAAAGGAGGTGAGCGACATTATGAATTTTCCCTAGTTTTTTAATTTGATATTTTAGAAATAAGGCTGGCTTTTACACCAGCCTTATTTAACTCAATCAATTACACGCGATCCGCAATAACGCAGAGCCATTCCGGACGGATATACTTGAAGCCAAAGAGCACATCCAGACGGGTGGCGAGCTGGTCAGTCATCGGAAGGTAGTCAGTCAGCATACGCATGCTGACACCATCGTAAGACGTACGGGCCGCTTCCTCAACCGCCTTCTTCGGCATGACAAGATCAGCAGACGCCATCGTGACGGCCTTCTGCGTATAGGCCAGCGACTTGCGATACACCGAACCAGCGGGGGTAACCAGAGCCATCACAGCGCCGTTGAGCGGCGAAGCGTCAACCGTCTGGTACTGCTGCTCAGGACCACCAGCGACGCCAGTGGACGAAGCAATCAGGCCCGGATAGATCGGGATCGAAGTTGCACCGTTGGCAACATCAGCGGTAACAACAAACTGACGAAGCGTGCCAAGGCTATCCTTGGTGACGCGGTTCACAGCGTTCACGCCAGCGAAGGTGATGATGTCACCCTTCTTAAGCGTGCCAGTGATCGCGTTAACGGTGATGTTGCCGCCAGAGGTAGAAGTAGACTGGTTGCCACCGTTAACAGTACCACCAGCAGAGAACGTGCCAGTAGTATGCTTAATGACAGTCTGATCACGGAAGAAGCGATCATAACCAAGGCCAGACTTCATCATGCCGCTGCGGAACTGAGCGGAGACTTCCTGGGACGGATTGAGCAAGCCAGCGAGCGAGCTGACAGTGCGAGCATCCGAAGTCGGGTCTTGAACGCAGCGACGATCCAGCATGGAAGCGCCCTGATCATCCAGCACCGCATTGGCACCAGTGAACTGATCCATAGTCGGGGAGATGATGTTACCAGAGCCATCAACATTTGCGACTAAGTTACAAACACCACCTTCAGAGCCACGCATAATGGTGGAAGCAACCTTACCGCAGAGAGCGTTAACCATCGGAGCCATGACCAGTTCCGAGTAACGGTCAATGCTCATCGTGCGCTCAGCGGTGGTGTACGGAGTGGCGACGTTCTTCTGAGACGAAACAGTCAGCGAAGTGAACTGCTGCGTATTGTCCTGAAGCTGCATCGCGGGGCCATCGGTGACAATGAAGTCAGACGGCAGACGAATACGAAGGGTGTCGCCAATCTTCGCACCGTCAATAGCAAACTGATCATCATACTGAGTATCCATGTTCATAATGAACAGGTTGCTATTCTTGAAAAGCATCACCGCCTCAGCAGTGATCATATCTATAGTTAAATATTGGTTCCCAGCCATTGTGGGTAATCCTTTGCAGGTTAAATAAATTAATTACTGATCTGGTGAAGTGTCTGCTGCTCGGTGCAAACAATTTAACGAGCGATCAGTAGCCAATTTAAAGCCTGACTAAGGAGGCTGGTAACCAAGAGACAGGGTCTTTTATCCGACCGAGAGGATTTATGCCCACATATAGACTATAAGATTTTAAAACCGTCAAGACCTATTCCAGCGTCTTAAAGCAGCTTCGCTCATTTTTCTTTTTGTCTCCTCCGAGACAATACGGCCTTTCAGAGCAGCGGAGCGTTTAGCCAATGTTTCTTCCGATACAGGCCTACCTCTGATGACTTTAGCCCTAGCCTCTATGTGCTCTAGTGATTGTTTGACACCAGCGGCATTTTTATTTCCCATTCTGGCCGCAGACATTTTGGCTCTAGTTTCAGCAGAGTGCTTTCTACCTTTATGAGCCTCACTCATATTCTCTCTAGCTTCTTCAGAATGCTTATATCCAAGCAAGCTACCTGCGACAGGAGCCAAGTTATATTCAGGTTTCAGCAAATCAATCCAATGTTGTTCGCGGGCATTGAGCTGATCACAGCTAAGCAAATTCTCTAGAACAACGAAAATAAACTTATCTTCTCCATACTTATTAAAAGCACGCTGAAGCAAAACGTTGCAATGGTAATTGCCACGCAACGTTTTCTTGTGCTCTCTGAATCTTTTTAACTTGTCTGAAGCCTGACCAACGTAGTGTTTTTCATTCACTACGTTGATTATGGCGTAAATGACAGGATCGATAATCATTAAATCAGTGTGGGCACGGTATTTTAGATTTTTTAGAAGCCTTGCAACTTACGCTTTTCCATCATCTGACGCTGACGCTTGGCGACGTAACTTTCCATGTTCTTAGTGTCAGCTTCAGTGATCGTGTTAGAAATAACCCTAGTTCCTTTAATTGGCTTGACAGGATCAGGAACAGCGGACAGCTTCTTATGCTTAGGCTTCTTGGCATCCAAAAGCTTATTTGAAATTTTAAGAAGCTCGGCAGTCAACCTAGCAGGCTTCTTAGCATGGCTGTAAATTTCTTCAGCCACATCATCGTCATTAGCAATGAATGCTAGAACTTCTCCACCGTTCTCCAAGTCCTCCAGGACACCGATCATAAAGGACGGAATAGGACCGAAGTCAGCAGCCATGTCATTGACTTTTGCTTCAAAGTCTTTGTCAATCTTAGACGCTTCTTTGGCGAGCTTTTCACAA
>Ga0209354_10000532_pt1 | contig 18059 bp, 10 predicted proteins | sample LauGreSpBDMM15DD_2_FD_187562 | JGI IMG/M metagenome (GOLD analysis project Ga0209354, IMG submission 187562) | Freshwater lake microbial communities from Lake Michigan, USA - Sp13.BD.MM15.DD (SPAdes) (version 2) | ecosystem: Environmental > Aquatic > Freshwater > Lake | place: Lake Michigan...
AAGGAGGCACCGCAGCACTCGGGCTTGCACTGGTTGTTCTTGAACATGAAGAGAGAATCAGGGCCCATCTCCACCTCAGGTCCATTCAGAGGCTCATTGGGCTTAGTGTAGCGCCACTCGCTACCATTACCAGTCTCTAGCTTCACTCCATCAAAGGGACCCATCGGCTGATATACGGTCTTGGCGCCTGCGGGGTTGCCAGAATAACTGGTGAAACCTTCCTTCTTTTCCTTGAATCCCTCCTTCTTCTCCTGCTTTGCCATGTGGCCAACAAAGCCCTCACCAGTAGCCTGGAATGCCGGAGAAGCAAAGGAAATCATTAATACATTAGCAAGAATTAATAAGCACAGGGCGCTTATTAGGAAGGTAGCGCGGCGCATCATTTCTAGGATTGATTAAGATTTATTGTCAGAGCCTCCTTTGTAAAGGAATACGTCTCATGAATTCTTGTTGTGCCAACTTCAGTAAAATCCCGCACTAACATACGACTTTGCTCTCTGATACCAGGACGTTGAAATCCAACAAGGAATGTCCCTGATTCTGTTATGAGATGAAACCCATATCCCTTGGGAACACAATCATCTATTCTCGGATGTATCCAGCGCTTTTTAATAGGAGACCAATACCAGACACAGCTATTTGGACCGGAACGTGGGCCAATCTCAGAATCTACATACACGCCGATAACCTTAGTAAACCCAGTTTTATCTTTAATATAATCTCCAACAACCACGTCGCAAATATCAACCTCGGCAGTCTTAGACCATACAACCGTATCTTCACCAAATAACCCGCGCCCAGGCTGTACACGCAAAGGCTTGGAATCCCCATTCAAGAGAGTGTCAATGAGCGTCTCCCAGGCAAAGTCTATTTGCGGTGAATCAGGCAACTCTTCCCAATCGCGCACTAAATGCTCGGCGGTATGTGCCGACCCTTTGACAGTCCATTTGCGAGTACTCGTATTTAGACAATAGAGAAATGCGGGTGAGGGACATTCCACAGCTGACTGATGCTTCTCGGCAAAGACCCATTCAATCCCGTTGAAAATAAGATGTGTCTTGCTAATAACAAGTCCGTCAATCATAACACATTCCCCCCCTGACCCGTCGAATCTTAGAACACCCTCTACAAACCCATCGTCCAACTCCTCGCCAACCTCTATCTCGCAAACCATCTTCCACCCCCCTTTTGTTTTAACGAGGGTCGAAGGGGCAACACAGAAACTTCCTGCCATTCCACTAACATTGCCGGCATATACAGTAGCCGATAAAATTCCAATCATTGTTAAAATTAGCGGGATAACAGGCCACATGACAAAATATAGGAAGATGACGAGAATACACAAGATAATCAGAATGACGATAATAACTTGAAAGACAAATCCAATGGTATTTTGAATCGCCTTATACATTGACATTCCAGCAAAGACGGCGGCAGTTGCTATGCCAAAAATACGGTCCATTGCGCTATAAAGTTTGTAAAACACTCTGGCAGCCTGGAAGACAATATAACCAAATCGACTCCAGAGTTGCCCAAATATATCCATAAGAGGTTTCATCAAGCTCGCCGCCATTCCTCGCAAATAATTCATAGATTCTGTTATAGGTTTCGTGGCATCGACTTGCTTACTAAATAGCTTTAACATGGGTGCCAGAAAAATGCCAATAGAGGCGTCAATAATCTTACCAATACAGAACTCAAAGTTTTCTGCTGGGTCAATATCATTGATATTCATATTGGAAGCGGCCACCATAACGAGCGGCTCACATCGCCGCTCATTCCAGTTAGCTTTTATCTCTTCTATTTCGAGGCTTGCGTAAGAATATGCGAATATGCCTATGAAAACCAGGGTCGTTGCTAGAAGTGGAACTGCCCCTAGCATTCTGTTTGTTGCTTTGTTTTACAAAGGCTCTTAGAATACGGTTCTTCCAAGTCCTTACTATGAACTTCCACGTAATCACGAAACATATTCTTTTCTGTCTCAATACATGCCGATGGAGTAATAACAAAGGAGTAATAACTACTCGGAATAATCTTCATAGGTCTAGAAATCTCAAACGCCCTCACCCACTTTCCATGCTCGTCAGACCACAGGCATGTTCCAGCGGCAAAGAATTCTCCACCAATCTCACAAATCTCAGAGCATTCCTTTTTCACAATCCCTACCACTTTTCCATGACTTAATTCCATACCTAATCGAACTAAAGAAGCCGGGACTAAACCACCTTTTACCTTAATCTTTGTATGAGGATGGCACGCCATTTCAGAATTCGGGTTATCTAGATTTGCGCCTGGGGTGCCATTTAGAATATCTGTTGCCATCTTCATTGCCTCGGCATCACCCTCAGAAGTCTCGTCATAGTCCCTGAATATATATTCGCCAATAGGAATTGTGTGTGTATCGGTATTTAGACAGATGAGAGGACGTTCATTGCCGCCAGACCAATCTGCCGCCGGTGTAGCATCAGGATGCTCTTCAGAGGGTATCCAACCATTGTGTAAAATGTAGTGATTAGTGGATACTAGGATTTGGTCTTTGCCTTTGCCATTGCCGCCAAGCTGAACCATGCGCTGACCATCAGCGGCAAACTGGAAGGTCGCCGTCACTCGCTGACCATCCTTTAACACATCTCCAATCCTGACCTCCTTAATTGCCACAGTCTTTCCAGATTTTAGAACAATACTTGTATCTGGGTCAAAACAGAAAGTATCTAAGAATTTAAACAAGAAGGTGTTTCCGAAATTCTGTGTTGCTTTCAGACCAGCCATACCCATAAAGATAATTGCGTACATAGTGGCAAAGACGCGTCCCATGAGCATTTTCATGCGAATAGCGGACATCTGAAATCTGTAGAAGAGGGCCTGGATGCGCTCTGAGAATTCAGAAAAAATCTGAGTCGCTGAGCCAACGATGGTAGCGAAAATCATGCGAATCGAATTTAGACTGTTTAACATCGTCATCAAGATTTCCACGAACTTTCCAAGATAAGAATAAAAGGGACCGATTGCCTCCTTTGCCCGTTTATCGAAACCGTTCTTCAGACAGAAATTCAAGTTATCGCTAGAATCATGACCGTAATAATCAGCCATAATCATAACATCTGGGCGACATCGGTATTTTTCCCAATTGTCTTTGACAACTTGAACATCTAACATTTTAGATGAGCCAACTAGGGCTAGTATAAATATAAGCGTTGTGATGAGAAACCCCAACATCTATTTATCGTAAGAGGATTGTCTCGCGATAAATAGACTAAGCACCTGTGTCCCTCTAAAAAGCCTTCAATACCCAGTGCGCACGAATCCAATCCCTATCGGCAGAAAAGACCATATGTGCCTGCTTATTCTTTGTGGCACTCAGCTTGGCAACAGCATCAAGCTTTCTATATACGTCTAGTGCCCCAAGATTCTTAATGGCAGCCTTCATAGCATGATGCCTCACTGTTTCGGGGAGTTTATAACTATAGCCAAATCTCTTTAGTTCTCCCTTTCTGAGCGGACCAATAAGAGGAAGCTTCGATACGGACCCTTTTACACAGGTTGATTTTACATGAATATTCTTTGAGCCGCTTGATGATAACACACGGCGTGTATAGGAAGCCCTAGGGATTTTTCCAGGAGGGCAGGCCTTTCTAGATTTTCTTTTTTCTGGTTTTGAAGAATAAGGACTTGTGCTACGAATACATCTGGCAACCACATGCTTTCCTGTATTTTTACGCGTGTAGCCCTTTCTCTTTACATAGCCACGAGGGCACTTATTATTCTTGAGCTTCACCGACTTCTTCTTCTGGGACATATTCAGACCCAGTGGGAACTCCATCTACCAGAGGGTCAGGAAGATAAGTATCAATAATTTTATCAATCATTGAATCTGAAATATTCATCTCAGATTTAATTAATACCATATCACACAGATGAGGAGCTAGAATAGAAATATCAGCATTCCACGGCTCTAAGGCTACCCTCAGACATTCTAGGCACTCAGATAAATCTTTAGAAGGATTTTCTGGCATATGACGGTTTATCATATATTGTGTTAAAAGGGTACATTGCTCTCTTAAGAATGGACTCAGTTGATTAAGAATAGAAGGCTTTTGTGAAGTTAGAGTATAAGTATTAATAAGATTTTTCTTATATTTTATTAGACATTCTAAGATATTTCTGAGACGTTCTTCTAAATTAGAGTCGGACATTTCTCTGTAGAAGATATATACTTATTACAAGAAGGACGGACGCGAGAGTTAAAATAAAAAGTTTTCTAGCCTGCGTGGTTTGTGTAAAAAGGGTTATTAGGAGTAAGGCGACGAATACATATAGCACATACACATCGGTTGGTGTATACACTTGAAATCCTTCTTTAACAGCAGCCAGATTGACATCATATTTAGTATCCACCTGGCTCTGTGCCTGAGCAAGGGTAGTCTTTTTCATGATTGACTCAGGAGAATTTGGGTCTTTATATGCCACTGCCGTTCCTCCAGCAGAGGATATAATAGGGATATTTGGATTATAGGTTGGCTCTGGGGGGAGAGTTGACATTCTGAAAGGTGCGGAGATTATACTGTCATTTTTTTTATTAGAAACTAGAATGCAAGCACAGTTTGGAAGACCCGGTGGAATGCCCGAGGAAGAGCCTGCCATTCCTATTGAGCCGGCATTAGCCGCAGCAAGAACAAAGTATGTCAAGGCAAAGATTGAGATTGTAAAGGTTCTGAAGGCTGATGGGATGACACAGGCAGAGGCACAGGGACATGCCGATGTTAAGGATTTCGCTGAGAAATATCCCGCGCTATTCAAGATGCTCTTCAAGATTGATATTAACAACGAGGCGTCATTAAGAACAATGTTAGCTATGCTGGAGCGTATGGGTAGTGGCGATATGACGCAGGACCAGGCTTCTACCGTTGTGGGTCAGAGGCTTTATGATACATTTATTAAGCCAAAGATTGGCGAGGATGTTCCCAGGTGAGGGAACATCCAGGGCTTCGCGGAAGACAAGCCTTCTAATGCCTAACCCCAAACTTCCTACACCATGCCTTACTTAGGCGAATATTCTGTAGCATCCGCTCAGGAATTGTATTCTTATCCAGATTCAAAGTATCTTCTATATTTTTAATCTGTAGCTGCTCCTGATAATGAATCTGCTCTTTGACTGCTCGTAGAACAGGGGCAGGCCATTCATTTTGGACGAGTTGTGTAATAGGTGATTGCTCATGCTTCTTTAGTGCCAACTCAAGGGTTGAAATCCACTCTTGTAGTTCTGGCAAAGCGATGGACTCGCCACGAAGCCGATGGCCAATGAAATACCGCTCTGAATTACACGGCCTGCTCGTTGCCGGTTTGTACAGCGTGAACTTCTCAAAGAAGGTTCCAGAGCCTAGGAACAAATCCTGTGTGGCCCTACTATAAATATCAAATAGCTTGATAATCATTGTTCCACCCTTTTCCAAAGTCTTGAGACCCATGATGAAGGAAGCAACCACTAAAGGAAAGGCCATTAATTCTTGATTCGTGTAATTGACACTGAAATCAAATCCACCATCAGCTGTAAAGAGTTGGGCACCCTTCGCCTTTCGGCAGAAATCTTCCTGATTTTCTGGCTTCAAGATATTTCCTGTGTCATCCGCGCCATATTCCAGCTTAATTTTCGGATACTTCTTTAAAAAATGGATAGAGCGCCTCCATCCAGGAATATGCGACTTCGTCGGTTTGAGGGTCATTGCGTAAATACCTTTTGTGGTAATCTGACGCTCGGCAAGTTCCTCTACCACATGCTGAATAAAACCACCTGGTCCCTCGCAAATATGGGCTGAGATAAAAGGCTCACTAACACTATTGAAAAAATCAATGAGACCGAGCATTTCAATCATCTTGAAATATGAGCGACTCAATGGCTGAACCTTGGCCAGGCTGGGAAACGAGGCATCTTCCCCAGAAAAAATAGCCTCGTAGGGATTTGTGATTTTCTTGCGAACTTCCCATTCATCGGCATTAGCCACATCAGAAATACGGTCTTTTAACTTTGATAGTTTGGAATGGTCAATCTCCTTCCATCCATTTTGTAAGATACACGGGATGATTTTTATACCCAATGATATACATTGGTTCATTTCCCACGGGGGCTCAGACGCCATTAGTATTTAGTTTTACCTAATGTTTAGGCACTGGCCACACGTTATTCATCGTCCTCCAGCTCAACAAACTCAATATCAGGCTCGTCAGTGATACGGGTCTTTGTAGCAGGGAGTGTCAGATTCATCCTGAGGCGAGAAGGAGAGCAGGCATCATTGGCCTCGCCTTCGGCATCTGGGTCGGCATAATCCGCTGGTGTTAGAGGTGCCTCCCTGCCTGCCCTGTAATCCGTAACGGGCGGCAGACCCTTCTGTAGGCGAAGAACAGCGCTCTCATCAAGAAGAATATCGCTGAATGCCGTTCCACCACGAATGGGCTGGCCTGTCATGATGTTGGCACTCACGCCAGTTATGGGGTCAATCTCGCCGAATACCGCCGCCTTCAGCAAGATGCGCTCTGTCTCCTCAAAGCTCGCCTTAGCCAGAGGACCAATGTCCAGCTTATTAATACCATAACGGTCAACAGACATCAGACGACCAGCGCGTGTCATGACATCAACCAGTAGACCAAGATGGCGGTAGTTAATCTGACCGTCCTCGAATAGTGTGGTAATCTCCGTATACAAGATATGGCGGGTTGCCTCAATACCTAGCACAGAATAGATATCGTGTACATGAGTACTTGTCACACGCGTGGCGTCTACCGCAGGGTGATTCATGACCTCTAGGAAGTTGCTCCCATCCGTGTCCAGAATGTACTCCTCAGATGTCTCATACTTTCCAGACTCCTCCATAAAGCGCAGTCGCTCAGAGCCCTTTCTGAATGTGGCCGCCTTGATACCAGGCAGACCACGAATAATGACAGCATTCAGAAGCTTATTCTGGAACTTCTTATACGATGCCAGGGCATCCATCGAAGAGAGGTCAAAATTGCTTGATGAACTAAGGCTCTCTAAGGAGAGACGAACCCTCATAACCAGCTTCTGGCTATTGAAGTCAGAATACACCATCTGAACCTCCTCCTCAAAGCGCCGCCTCAGCACAAAGAGAATGTCGTCCATCGTAATGTTCTTGTCAAACATGGCCTGTCGATTCAGCTCTAGGCGAAGAATATACTTGCTCCAGGCATCTGTCTGGCCCTGACCCTCAGGCTGCTCCTGCGCGGAAGTATCCTGTTCAAACATACGATAGAAGGAAAGCAGCTCCCTATCCTCCTTTAACACAGTATCAGAATCCTTCGGGTCAAAGTAGATGGCCGTCTTTAGCGTCATGTCGCGCAGCAGCGTGAGCTCCAGCTCTTGACTGACCTCCCTCGCCTTCGCCTTGGAGTTGCGATACTCCTTCTTGAGCGGAATCGTGAGAGAAATCGCCTTGGGATTCTGCGTCACCTTCAGCAGCTCCTTCAGACGGGGTACACCACGAGTCACATTGGACTTACTGGCTACACCAGCAAGATGAAAGGTGTCCTTCACTGCTACACATGAATACGTCATGAAGTTGCGAGTAGTTTCAACAGTGAAATCGTAGACCCTCTCCTTAATCGGCACGACCTCCTTGATTGACTTGATAGTATCCCAAACCATGTCGCCAGTAGTTTGGCGGCGATTCTTATTTCCCTTCTCCATCAGGCCATGGTAGTAATCAAGGATATCCTGCTTGTAGCCAATGCTGAGAGAGAATGTATCGGCAAAGACCTTGCTGTAATGAGCAGGAATATTGATAGTATAGTTCATACGAACCGAATCAAACTTGCCTAGCCCTGGCATGTTCTGGCTCATAGTGGAGAAGATACCATACCTAGCAAGAAGAGTGCTAAACCTCACGAGCAACTCCTTTGACACAGACGTAGCATGGACCGTTCCAGCTTTCTTACACACGGTTCCATCCCCGCTAATATAGGCATCCACTAGCGCATGGACAAAGGCGTCAGGCGCCTGGAAGACCCAGTCAGGGAGAGTCTTCTCATGGCTCACACGTCCAAACAGAGCCTGCATCACAGTGGCAAGGACAGTGGAATGAATAACCAGGCTGGTGGTAGTGCCCTTGATACCTGTCTTCTCTGCCTCCCTCTGCTCACACACCATGTGGGTTCCAACATTCCACTCGGTCATGAGAGCATTCACACGCTCTAGATAAGCGGCGTCATTGTTAGTAATATTCACCTGTGTAGAGTTAGCCATACCCTCAGCAAGATATGCGCCTACAAAGTATCCAAAGTCCTGTGTTAAAGGGATTTCCTCTGGAATCTGACTCACATCGGGTCTTGTCCTAGCAGGATAGATGAATCCAGGCTGAATCTGCTGAGCATTTGTGTTCTTGCCATCCACAATTGCCTCACGGAAGGCGTCGCTACGGCTATAAGGGAGGGTGAAGAGGGTACCCTGATTCTTCTGGAACCAGTGGTGGTCGCCTGTCTCAATAGCAGCGAGTGCCTTGTGGACATCCGTCCCATACATCCACTCAGTCGCTGGGAGGATTGAGCGAAGAGATACTGTCATCTTGAGTCCAAGGTCATTGAGCGCAAGGGAATTAGCAATGGGAAGAATATCCCCCACCTTCAGCTGAGAGCCGTTAATATCTAGAACCTTTCCATCAATCAGTGTGAGAAAGGACTTGCCCTTAGTCGCCTTCACCGTGCGACCAGAATCCAGCTCCACCTCTAGAATAGTATTTGTCCCATCCTCATTCACAACAGGATGTCTGGTAATGGCCTCCAGCTTTGTCCACATCTGCTTTCCATTCTCATCGCAGCTAATTGCCTTCCAGTCATTCCCATCATCCAGCGTCATGTAGAGCTGGTTATTGGGGAAGGTCTGAATCTTCTCAGGATTGGCGGCCATGTGCGCATCAATGAACTCACCAATCTGGGGACACACAATCTCACCATTCTTGGCAATCATCACCTTTGTGTCCCAATCCACGCTATTGAGAGTCATCTGTGTGGAAGGCTCACCAATACTCTGCGCGGCAATAATTCCCACCTGCTCGCCAGGCTGAACCCACGCCTGCCAGTTCTTTGTCACCAGCATCTCACACAGCACATCAAAGGCAGACTCAGTGAAGCGGTCGCGCACAATCATCTTCATCGGGCTCATGTTGTACCTGAGAAGAGCCGCCCAAGTCTTGTGGAAGCGCTGAGTCTTGTCTAGAACCGCCTCAATGCCCGCAAGAACACGGGTAGGGGTCAGATTCGTCTTGACCTTATCGTTGAGACCAAACTTAATCTTGATGTTGAGGATGAGGCGGTCCAGATTCACGGCCGAATAGACCGAGCCCTGGCTGCCACTGCGAAACACACCCTCCACAATCATGACCTGGTCCTGGCGGATTTGCTCAGCGTATGCCTTGAGGGCGGCCTTGTCATCGCCACGCTCCATGCCCTCCACCAGAACAGTGGTCAGGTCAACGCCCTCTAGACCAAAGTCCCGCGCAATATCCTCTCTGGACAGCTTGGCAAGGTCAAGCGTCTGATTCTCAATCTTCGTAGAATTGATGCCGTCCTCTCCATAATGGAACTGGGCGATGTTCATGTTGGCATCGCGCACAGAGCCGTCGTGCTGAACCACGAGGTCCTCCATGGCCTTCACTAGCTGGCGCTGGATATAGCCCGTATCAGCTGTCTTAACAGCCGTATCAATCAGACCCTCACGACCTGACATGGCGTGGAAGAAGAACTCTGTGGGCGTCAGACCGTTAATGAACGAGTTCTGAATGAAGCCACGTGCCTCAGCGCCGTCATCATACTTCTTGAAATGGGGGAGTGTGCGGTCCTCAAAGCCATAGGGGATGCGCTTACCCTCAATATTCTGCTGGCCCACACAGGCAATCATCTGAGCAATGTTAATAGGACCGCCCTTGGAGCCGGCACGCACCATCGCCGTCATGCGATTCTCATTGGCCAGAGAGTTGTAGCCAATCTCACCTGAAAGCTCAGTTGCCTTATTGAGAATGCCGAAAATCTTGTCCTCAAACTCCGCCTGATTGGTCTTACCCGTGTTATTGTCAAACAGGTCCTGGTGAATGTTGAGCAGAATCGACTCCACCTCGGACTTCTTCTCCTCAATCTTGACATTCATCTCGTCCTTCGTGGCGGAATCAGCAATCAAATCGCTAATGCCAACAGAGAAACCGTTGTAAATGAGGAACTGCTCAATCGTGCTTTGCATGGCATCCAGCAAATCAACCGTCTCCTTGCTTCCGTAGTCATTGTAGGTCATGTGAATAATGCCCTTGGACGCCTTACTGAAGACAGACTTGTCAAACTGACCCTCTAACACATCACCGTCGCGGATAACGACCTTCTTCTTGGAGGAATTCATCATCTCCATATTAATAGGAGGCATGAGCTGAGTGAGAATCTGGTGTCCAGACCACCTGTCGCCGGCCTTTGGCTCAGGAATAGAGCCGTTGAACCGCTTGTTCCACATCATCAGATTCATGAACTCGCGGCGGTTGAACTTGACGTGGTCCCTGGTCAGACGATAGCTGCCAACCAGAGTATCTTGAACAACGCCGATGATAGGAAGGCCATCACGGGGGCGGAGAATCTGGTGAGGAACGGCGGCAATCTCCTCCAGCTCTGTTGCCGCCTCGTAGCTCTGAGGACAGTGCATATTCATCTCATCACCGTCAAAATCGGCATTGTAAGGAGCCGTTACTGATACATTCAGACGGAAGGTCTTATACTTCAGAACCTTCACCTTGTGCGCCATCATGGACATGCGGTGAAGCGTTGGCTGACGGTTGAAGAGCACAATGTCGCCGTCCATGAGATGGCGATTCACAATGTCGCCGTAGTGTAGCACCACATCCTTAGTATTTACGTGGCGAAGACTGATAATGCGCCCATCTACGCCGCGACGAATGGTCTTGGCACCAGGGAATACTGAGGGGCCATTCTGGATGAACTTGTAGAGACGCTCACGATTGAACTCAGTCACGCGCTCAGGGCGTGTGAGATTCATGGCAATCTTCTCAGGAACACCCAGCTCGGCAATACTGATGTTAGGGTCAGGCGTGATAACAGAGCGGGCGGAGAACTCCACACGCTTACCCTGAATGTTGTAGCGGATACGACCCTCCTTGGAGCCGAGACGCTGCTGAATAGACTTGAGCGGACGGCCATTGCGCTGGGCTGAAGGGGCCACACCAGGAATCTGGTTGTCCACCAGGGTTGCGATGTGATACTGGAGCACGTTCGTCCACTCATCAATAACCGACTTAGCGGCATTCGCCTGAATACGAGGCTGGAGATAGGTATTGTTCGTCTTAATAATCTCCGCCAGCTTGTGGGTGAGGTCATCCTCAGAGCGCTGGTTATTGTCCTGAATGACGGAAGGGCGTACCTGGGGAGGAGGAATGGGGAGAACCGTACAAATCATCCAGTCAGGACGGCACCAATAGCGATTGAACCCCATGAAATCCACATCCTCGTCAAGAATGCGACGGAAGAGACGGAGAACGAACTCAACCTCAAGAGGCTGGCGCTGCTTGTCTGCTCCGCCCTTTGCCGCGTCAGCAGCAGTGGGTGTGAAATCGGCGCTATCCCACTCAGCCACGATACGAGCAATGCCCTCACGAGTATAGCGGGTGGGCTGACGAGCACCGCAGCCATCCTCAGTCTCCTGGCCACAGCGCTTAATCTCCTTGGACGCCGTGAGAACATCGCGCCACCTCGCCTCACCCTTGCGCTTCAGAAAGTGCTTGCGAAACTTCTTGTCAACCAGCAACTTTGAGCAGCGAATACAGACACAGGAGAGAATGTTTTGGATGAAGGGCAGGAACTGGATGTAGTAGACAGGACGGGCTAGACGAAAGTGCCCAAAATGCCCGGGGCACTTATGATTTGTCTGACCACAGCTGCGGCATTCCTTTCCGTTATCCAGAACACCCATACGAGGGTCAAAGAGCCCTCCAATCTTTGGCTCATTCCCCTCGTAAGTTCCAGAGTTTGTCACCTCTACGACGGAGCGCCGCTCAATCTCGTCAGGGCTAAACACGCAAATTTGAATACCGACCACAGGTTCAATCTCTGATGATGGAGCATAGAACCCAGCTGGCATCTTCTAACAAGTTGGACTAAGTTTCTAAGCCCCCGCAAAAATCAACTTTTAGTTGTGGGAATTATTTAAGCCAGAGGGCCATTTTTGGAAAAACGGCGAGGCTAAACCCTTGCCACGTAATATACTTAGCGAATGCCTGAGCTATTCATCCTACCTAACCCTGAGGCAGCATCCTTTTACACAACCAAGGGCTTTGATGGGGAGAATGCTGGAGTTGACCTATTTGTGCCAAATGATGTTGTCTTTGCTCCTGGGGAGCGTAAGATGGTTTCTATGGGCGTGCGTGCGGTCATGATTGATTGGAAGAAGTACGCAAATTACTGGATGCTGCCTCGTTCTTCTATTTCCAAGACGGGTCTAATGATGATGAATTCTGTAGGTGTTATTGACAAGTCGTATCGTGGAGAGCTGATTGCCGCGCTCTGGAATACTACGAATGAGGTTGTAAAGGTGGAGAAGGGTCAGCGTCTAGTTCAGATTGTAGCGCGCGACATGGATGATATTAAGAGTCTGACGGTGGTTAGCGAGCTTCCATCTTCTGATAGAGGTGAGGGCGGGTTTGGATCTACTGGCAAGTAGCCTTTGGTCTATAGCCAAAGGGCAAGTAGCCTTTGGCAAGTAGCCTTCGGTAAGACGCTTAGAAAGAATTGTGTAAAAGGGATAGAATGCAGCAGGAGTTTATAGATACATCGAAATATCAGATTTCCTTACATTCTATTGACAGTCGTTTTTCTGACCTGAAAAACAACGTTAATTCAGAATTTCGTGTTCAGAATCCAATTCCTCTCAAGAATATCATTCGTATTCGCCTGGTGAGTGTGGAGGTTCCGCTAGTGGAGCCTATGTTTTCTGAGCCAAAGGGCAATGTCACCTTTCGTCTGAAGATTGGAGCATCTGTGAAATATATCAACAGTGGGGAAATCTTAGCGGGTAATTACACAGCTGGTGCTCTTATTGCCGCTCTTCAAACACAGCTTCGAAATATTCATTCGGCATTCAACGCAACTCTTTCCAGTATTAGCGGTCTCCTAACCATAACAAACAACAGCTTACAATTTACCTTTGATTTTGCCTCGCCAATTGATACTATCGCCAGTCGTCCCACGCATTGGGGCCTTGGATATTTTCTGGGATTCCGTGATACGGTTATTGTGAGCGCTTATTCAACAACTACAGGAGGATATTCTGTTACGGCAACCAGTGTGATTAACGTTCAGGCGAATCCCTATTATTTAGTACAGATGCGCTGCCCAGATGAGGTTGTTTCTTTAACACATCGTATTAGTGGGGGTACATTCATTTCGGCATTCGCAAAGATTGTTCTAACAGATAACTTCTACCAGCTACAGTTTGACGATGGTGCCAATTTAATAAGAAAAGAATATACATTTATGTCGCCGGTCAATATTCCGTTTTTCCAGATATCTTTACGCGACCCGTGGGGCGACCTAGTTAACATGATGGACGCTGATTGGTCGTATACGGTGGAAGTAACGGAAATCAAGAATTCTAAGATGTATAATAACATGCTTATGACGTATCAGAAGCCTTAGACTGATGACTTTTTCTTTTTGCTACGGTTTTAAAAACAGTAGCAAAAGAGTGTTAAATCATATTTATCTTATGTTAAAAAGGTATTCCTTGTTCCATTGTATAAGATACCTACATTGGTAGCGGAGAGTGCCGTATTATACATACGGATTTCACCAATCTCACCAATCACACGATACGCCTGAGTAGTAGAAAACCTGTTACCGATTATATATCTACCTTTACCAGTATTTACAACTGTGCCGCCTGGGGCCACGCTTTTAACAAGGGTGCCATTTATATATACCTTAATTGTCGTTCCATCCCAGGTGCCAATTGTATTAATCCATGTATTAGGTGTGTAATAGGAGCTTATACTTCCACTAGAGCGCCAATTAGAGCCGTCCATAAATGCCACACTCATGAATCCATCACCGCCATCACCAAAAATTAGATTATATACATTGGCAGGCGTAGCCTCTTGCGATAATATACATGAATATATTGGAATACCGTTTGTAGATGTAGTGTTCTTGTACCATACTGAAAAGGTCCAACTATTTCCAAGATTCACATCAGGGAATGCCAAATATGAAGAGCCATTGAGAACAATGCCATTTCCTGCAGCGTTTTTAGAGATTGTTCCTACTTGTAATTCAGCATCATATTCATTTGGACTCTTGTCAAACCATGCTCCTGAGCCGCTATAGGCAGAAGCACTGAGATTTACTAATGGATTTCCTATAGAAGCGATTAAATAATCAGCGGCAGTAATAGAGAATCCTACTGTATTTACTCCTCCTAGACCATCATAAGTAATTCCGAAGTTATAATCATTTTCTGTAGATAGGCCTCCAAAGGTTACTCTCTTGCTTAATACTCCATTATCTTCTAGAGGTGTTACTTCCACATCATTCACTAAATAATAGTAAGCAGCTACCCCAATAGTACCAATCCATGATAATGTTATGCTGGTAGATGTTGCTCCATAAATTTCTATTTGCGCCATATCATATATTGAGGTGTTGTAAAACGGATGTGTTAAAGGTAATTCAGCTTGGATACCCCACTTCCATGCCAGATATCCTTCTAACATCTGTTTCTGATTTCTCCTTAGAACTGTATTGAATACTAGGGCCTCATTCAGATTCGCGGGTAAGAATCCTGACCCTACATCTCCACGAGCAAAGAGAGAGAATAGATTTCCACCGTCTGAAGGCGTCACGGTAGCTGTTCCAGAGTATTTGGACGAGCCATTTGATAGAATAGAAAAAGTTCCAGCTCTCTGGTTGATATTCACATTCTGCATACTTCTAGAAGGACTGTAGAAGCTCTGCCCTGTGTTAAAGGTCGTAGCATTATTCGAGCCAATATAGAAGCTCGTTCCTTGATTATCAACATGATTGCCCAAATTTCCTACCTGGCCTGGACCAGGTGTAATTGTGCGTGTGAACAAAGGAGCTTGGCCATTCGCGTATGAATTATACACGACAAACACTGTTGTGGCACCAATAAATGTGGTGGCAGGAATTCTGGACATGATACCCGTTGCGGCAGTTGTCATTGGTGTCACATAGGGATATTCGCCGGCAGTGTATGTTCCAGTAGGTTTGACGGTCAGAGCTTGATTGTTATAATAGACGCCTTGTAGAGAATTCTGTGTTTCAAACGTAGTCTTATAGGCATTTCCAGACTTGTCTGCCAGGTAGGTGAGGATGGCGCCGTCGTTAGGAGCAACACCTGTTCCAAGAGGGTCAGCGGCATCTAGCCATAACTGTAAGCCAGGGAAGGTCTGAGGGAAGGGGAGATTAGCCAAGCTGGTACTAGAGCTGGGGGCGACAGAGGCATACATGTGGAAGGGAGGGAGCTGATTTTGTAGGCCCCACTTCCATGCCAGATATCCTTCCACGGTCTGGCGCTCAGCTACAGTTAGGGGAGTATTATACACAAGAACTTCATGGAAGAAGCCATTGAATCCTGCGTTAAAACGATTGGCGATTGTTCCTAAGATGAGAGTATCTCCACCATCGCCTGCTGCGGCAAATGTTCCAGCGCCACTGAATGAGATAGGGCTGCCATTTGTGAATCCTGAAAAGGAAGTTCCTGGACTTTGTGTTAAATTCATATTTAGTAAAGAAGGTGTAAAATTCTGGGTGTTGTAGGATGTTGTAAAGAGTGTTCCTGGGCCAGAATTGGCGCCTGTTATGTAAAAGTTAGAGCCAACATACACCATCGGATTACCCCAAGTAGTTCCACTAATAATACGATTTACAATTATCGGGTTAGGGCAAGATGTGCTATGTACATAAACAGCAAACCAGCTCATATTGGATGCGAATGTTCCAACAGGGATGGCAGAAGTATAATACTGAGGGGGTGTTTGACCAGTGTATCCAGATATATAAATACCTGGTAGAGAGTTTTGGACAGCTCTTCTTAGCACAGGAGAGCCTGTCGCGATGAAATTTCTCGCTTTTCCAGACTTATCATACCAAGTTGAGATTGCCGTTCCATGGGCAATTGCGGTTCCGTTGCCCATGATATCGTTGGCATCATACCATGCCTGAACACCAGAAATTGTTGTTGGGTTGAAATTGCTGGTTGTCGATGCCGTTATAAATTCAGAGGCAGAGCCATAAGAGTTCTTGGCGACTACTTGGATTGTGTAAGAAGTGTCGCTAGCGAGGCCTGAGAAGGTGGCATTAGAGATGGATTGTACGCCAGGCGTTATAGAAGAGCCATTTAAGATAAACTGGTAGAACTCGGCGTTAGAATCAGGAGTCCAACTGACTGATAGACCAGTTCCCCAGGCATTTTCTAACACAAGATTTTGAGGGGCGATGGGAGCTGCCGTATTAAACGAGGTAATATTCTCAGGAGGCTGGTAGTAATGAGGATGAGTTGTGGGTAGGCTGTTATTGATTCCCCATTTCCATGCTAGGAATCCTTCAACATCTTGTCTCTGTAGAGAAGGCAAGGCAGAATTATAGATAATGACTTCGGAAATTGTTCCACTAATCCATGCAGGATAGCCACCTACGATATTGCCAGGGCAATTTACACCAATTAATGTTGGGTTAGATGCTCCAGAAGATAAATAACTGGAAACATTTGTTGCAAAAGAACCGAGTAATGTTCCATTTTGATATACTGATACAGAAGAGTAATTGTAAGTATATGAGACTAATGTCATTGTATTATAAGGAGTTGTTCCAAAGGTACTATATGACTGAGATGTTGGGCCGATATTCCAATGAGTAGAATAACCGCCAGAAAATACTCTTGAACCTGTTGCCGATGTTCCAGCAAGAAGAGAAGAAAATTGTTTGAGATTTACTAATAAAAATCCAGTCTCATTGCGTGAGTTGGCAGTGTAAGGAGAAACATAGGACTGATTAGAGCCGTTAAAAGAAATTCCAGTTGCCGTTAAACTGGGAGAGTTAGAGCCGACCGCGTGATTCATCTTGCCAGACTTGTCATACCATGTATCTACAAAGAATCCAGTTCTGGGAGAAACACCTGTAGCTAGAGGGTCTGAGGCGTCTAACCAGAGTTGTAGATTGGGTAGGCATTCAGGTGTGAATTCGTAGGTAGGTCCAACTAGAGGAGATAGAACCTTATAGGAGTGGATAGGAGGTAGGACAGATTGGAGCTTCCACTTTGATGCTAAATACCCTTCCATTGCCATTCTTTGCTCAGTGCTAAAAGGTCTGTTGAACACAAGAATCTCGTGTACAATGCCGTTAAATTGGCATCCACCTAAGGAATTGAAATTTCCATTTAACACTCTATCAAAAAAGGTTAGAATATTCAGAGGGTCTGAAGGAGTCCATGGACTCGTTGCCACATTCGTGCCTACTCCATTTATACTATAGGAATATTTATTCTTTAATTGGTCAATAGACATATGTAAAATACATGTATTTGCTTGATATGTATAGGGGAAGGGATAGTAATTTCCAACTCCATCTGCCCCAGCAATGTAAAGAGATGCACCAAAGGTTGTAGTAAATGGTCCAATCCAAGGATTGCCTTGAGAGCCGCGAGATACTGGATTCTCTGCCCCAGTATTAGCAAGAGACCTATACACAATAAAGTATGAGATTGCGTTTAAAAAGGTATTGGCTGGAACTAAGGCTCTGCCAGCAGTGCTTAGAGGCACCACCATACCTTGACCTTGGGCGGTGTTAGATGCCGTTAAAATACCACCTCCAGTTGTGCCATATGTATTAATAATGGCAGCATTCTGTCCAAGGCCAGATTTATCATACCAGGTCGTGGTAGTCGTTGCCTTTTCGCCAGTTCCTAGAGGGTCGGCACCATCTAGCCAGACTTGGATGCCAGGGAACTGAGACATCGGCATAGGAGGATAGACAGGTGTTAGATTGACATTAGG
>Ga0209354_10000535_pt1 | contig 18011 bp, 16 predicted proteins | sample LauGreSpBDMM15DD_2_FD_187562 | JGI IMG/M metagenome (GOLD analysis project Ga0209354, IMG submission 187562) | Freshwater lake microbial communities from Lake Michigan, USA - Sp13.BD.MM15.DD (SPAdes) (version 2) | ecosystem: Environmental > Aquatic > Freshwater > Lake | place: Lake Michigan...
TTAATGAAAAATAACTTTCATATTAATGAAAAATAACTTTCATATTAATGAAAAATAACTTTCATATTAATGAAAAATAACTTTCATATTAATGAAAAATAACTTTCATATTAATGAAAAATAACTTTCATATTAATGAAAAATAACTTGAGTAAAGTTATAAAAAATTGATTTTATTATTAATATTGTGATAATAATAAAATGCAAAATCTTTATGAAAGTGATAGCGATCGCAGTAGTGTTGAATACCAAAACCAAAACCAAAAAGTAGCTGTTCTAAGAGAAATGTACCTTGAAAAACCAGGTGATAGACATCCAGGTGATAGACATCCAGGTGATAGACATCCAGGTGATAGACATACAGATGATAGGCATACAGATGATAGACATACAGATGATAGACATACCGATGATAGGCATACAGATGATAGACATCCAGTAAAAAATTCCAATCAAGAAAATTTTACTTGTAAAATTTGTTCGGATAATACATCTAAAAATTATTTGATTTTATCTTGTAATCATATTTTTCATATCAAATGCTTGGCAGAATCTCATTTCAAGGATATCTACGATTTTCCAGTTATTGATTCTGAATATTTTGATAGTAGAAAATGCCCTTGTTGTACTGAACAAATTCAAACAGAAGAATTAATGTTTTTACACGGAAAATTTTTATCAGGAACTAAAAAACTAATTTCTAAACATCAAAATTCAATTGAACATCTTGAAAGTCAACTAAATCAAATCAAAAATGAATTACGAACTTGTTATGATTATAAACATAAAATGGAAAAGGAAAGCGAAAAATCTAAACAAATTGTATCCATATTAACTACTATGATGTAAACGTTTACATTATTTATTTTATTTACTTTTATTTACTTTTATTTATGATGTAAATAAATACTTTGTTTATTTATGATGTAAATAATCTTGATAGAATACTTCGTTTATTTTGTTTATTGTTTATGAATAATTCTTGTTTTGAATTTAATAAATTTATATAATGATTAAAATTGTAAAATAAAGTATTTTGAGCAATGACTATATTTTTTATATTTAATCTTAATTCTTCAATCTTTGTAATATCTTTGTAAACATATAAATATCTATTATTATTATTTGTATATCCTTGATCGTTTTCTAATATTTTTAATTCTGTAGAAAAATCTTTAAATAACTTGTAATTTGTGTGAGTTTCATCAAAATATTTTTTTTTATATTTTAAATACATTTCTTCAGAATTAACCAATAAATTATTATTTTCAGTTAAAATTTCATCAAAATTTATATTTATATAACGTGAGTAAAAATCTATATCCATAGTATATCATTAATAAATATAAAAAAAACAAAAACCAATTACGCAGCTAAAGTTATTGCCAAACTAAAAGATCTTTAAAACAATTGAAAGTAATAAATGATTTTTCATAAAATGATTTAGTTAGATAATCTGGGTTATTTGATAATGAACTATAAAGACCAAATGCTTTTGAAACTCTTTCTGAATTGTATAAATAATACATTGATACACACAATAATACAATAGTTATAATATAACATATTTTTGACCATTCTGTTGTTGATATTTCGTACATTGGAGCTACAAATTGATGTGTAAAACTTTGTGTTTTATCTAATCCTCTTAATTTAGCTTCGATATAAGTTAAAGAACATTCGTTACTATTAAACAACCAATGTAATATCAAACTAATACTAAATGTTATATGTAAAATCAACAAAGCTGGTATATTAGAAAACGGTGCTGTTAAAACGAATAAAATAACTATTGTATGAAATACAAATACTAAATTTGCCAAAAAGATATTAACACCCCGTTTATCGCATTTTTCATCAATATCTAAATTATTACTTTTCAAATTGTTTTCATCAATATCTAAATTATTACTTTTCAAATTGTTTTCATCAATATCTAAATTATTACTTTTCAAATTGTTTTCGTCAATATCTAAATTGTTTTCATCAATATCTAAATTGTTTTCATCAATATCTAAATTGTTTTCATCAATATCTAAATTGTTTTCATCAATATCTAAATTGTTTTCATCAATATCTAAATTGTTTTCATCAATATCTAAATTATTACTTTTCAAATTAGTTCGATTACTTTTGAATTTACTTTTACTTCCGTTCATTTTAATGTTTTTTATTGATATATAATGTAAAGAAATAAAATGTATTTATTAATCGATTATAGGGAACAAGATTTTATAAAACGCTTATCAGATTATTGCATAATAGAAAATGATATGATTAAGGCTATTACAATTAACAATGTTGAAATAAAATTCAAGATAACTAATTTGCTTATAGGTGATTTTGTTATATTAGATGACATTGACAATTTATATACAATACGTTTAGCAATTGAAAGAAAAAGTATACGAGACCTTTGTGCAAGTATAACTGATGGAAGATTTCGTGAGCAAAAACAAAGATTATTAGATTCTATAAATGATGCATCAAAAGTTTGTTATCTTATAGAAGGTAAATTAAATAATCTTTCTGATAAATTAACTTTATCTCATACTATTATAAATGGATCATTATTAAATCTTATATTCAAACATAAATACAAAGTAATTCAAACTGAAAATAAACTGGATACGTTTAATAATATAGTACTATTATATAAAAAGTTTAAAAACAATGATTTTGAAATGGATGGTGCTCAAAACAAAGTAAAGTTAATTAAACGTTCAGATAAAATTAAAGATAATAAATTATTAAACCAACTACTTCTTATCCCAGGTGTATCTAGTAAAATTGCACAAGTAATTATAACTTATATTACTGTACCTGTAATCAAACCTATTGTTGAACCTATTGTTGAACCTATTGTTGAATCTATTGTTGAACCTATTGTTGAACCTATTGTTGTAATGGTTGTTGAACCTGAAACAAGTGTACCTTGTCCATGTGCGTTAAGTGTACATCTTTCTATCAAATCATTAATTGACATTTACATATCATTAAATGAAGAAATTAGATGTGAAAACTATTTTACAGATGTAATTGTACCCGGTAATGGTGGAAAGGTGCGTAAAATAGGAAAGGCATTATCTAAAAAAATTTATGAATATTTTTGTAAATAAATTTAAATTTAATTTTTCTTTTGACAATAAAAGAACAGTGTTTTAAAAGTGTAATTACTATTTGGGTCAACAGCCTCTTCATTGTCTTCATTGTCTTCATTGTCTTCATTGTCTTCATTGTCTTCATTGTCTTCATTGTGCTCTATAAAAGTTTCATATCGGTGTGATTTTCTTGAAACAAAGAATGCAATGTGACCTACTTGATTTAAATAAAATGTATTCGATTTCATTTCATTAATATGTTGTCTAAAACAATTTTTCCAATCATCTTTTAAATTTCCTATAAATCCAGATTTATCTTTTAGATTTTGGAGTTCTATGTCCGGAATTATTTCATTTCCACAAACAAAAGAATAACGTATAATTTCAGATAACACAGAAATTTCTTCTGGTGTTTTATAAAATTGATTTTCTTCTGGTGTTATTACAAGTTTTTCAGCTAATTCCAAATCAGAATATTCCCGTATCATATCATAGAAAAAATTTGTTTTGGTTGTTTGATTAAGTAATAAAAATTTTGCAAGTAAATAGTATATGTCGTCTATTTGTGTATTCTTGCGCAAACTAAATGACCTAACAATATTTAGGTCATTAATTGTTAGTAATGGGTCAATTTTATAAAATGCCCGAAGAAGTTTAGGTTGTTGTGAAAAAAAATCAATTGATTTTGTATAACCTTTCCGTTTAAGGATACGAACAATAATGTTTTTTGAATTTGATGTGCAAATCCTTTTTATTGTTTTATTCTGCGAACAAAATTTTTTGAGTTCTTTAATTTCCATATTGTATAAAAATTGTAGAATGATATCTTCTGGTAATTTTTCCATTAATAATATAACACTATAAATTTAAAACGGTAAAATAAATTTAAAACGGTAAAATAAATTTAAAATGGTAAATTTAAAACGGTAAAATAAATTTAAAATGGTAAAATAAATTTAAAACGGTAAAATAAATTTAAAATGGTAAACTAAATTTAAAATGGTAAAATAAATTTAAAACGGTAAAATAAATTTAAAATGGTAAAATAAATTTAAAACGGTAAATTTAAAACGGTAATACATTTATTTTAAAATTCTGTTTTCACGTTCTAAAAAGTTTTGTATTTGTTTGATATAACCAGGTTTACTCGTTATATTATTTGTATCAATATCAAGTGCATTTGCAATTGATTGTAATTTTTCCAAGTCAATAGTTGTAGCAGTTCTTCCTGTAATATTTTCTCTGTTATCACTACCACTTTTACGACCTCTACCGTCTATAATTCTAAATATTTCATCTCGTTTGCCATATTTATGATCCCACGTATCATCTTTATTCTTTTTACCTCTATAAGTACCGTAAATTGGATAATTTATTTCAATATCTGTATTATATTTAAGATCATCTTGATTTAATATATCTATTATACTTGTTTTATTTTGTTGTAGGTCTGATTTGGTTTTAGGTTCGGTTTTAAAAATATCTATTTTTTTTGTTTTTGAATAATTATTTAGGGTGTATTTATTTGTGTATTCTGAGAAATCTAAAATTTTAGAATAAATAGATGTTTCAATATTTATATCTAGGTCATTAAAAATATAATATGGACCTCGATTGATAACAAATCCTTCTCTGTCGTACATATCTAGCATATAAACCTTGTTGTTTACAATATGATGAAGGGTTGTATATATTGCATCATCAGTTATAAGTGGTTCAAGTGTTTTAATATGTGTTTTAATATCATCAAGATGCCAAATAAAAGCTTTATGGAATAGGTCCTTTATTGTTTCTAATACAAAGTAAATATCAAATTGATCAAAAAATGTCAAATACATATTATATGTTGATTTATCAATTAATTCAGATTTAGGTGTTGATCGACATGTATAATTACAATCTGTATAATCGCATTGTGGAGAACCAAGTACACCATTTTGGATAGTGTTTCTTGATTTATTTAATGAACAATCAAAACTAATTGTTTTTAATCTTCTTTCTATAATTTTATTACTAGTATCTTTTTCTTCAGATAGTATATATTTCTCTCTATCTATAAAAAACATTTTTAAATCCGATGAACTATCTATGTTTTTGTTACCATCTTTATAATATACAGAAACATATTTGTATATTTCTACATTTCGTTCAGATGGGTCAAGTGTTTGATGTGAATAATTTCTAACAGCTCTTCCTACAATTTGATTTATTTTACTCATATTCCAATATGGTTCTAGTATGTGAACTTGTCTTACTGCTTTTAAGGTAATACCTTCTGAAATAATAGGTGAACCAATTATGATACGTATAAATTTACCAGTTTTATTTTCCTCACTATTAAATACTCGTTTATAATACTCTCTATTTTTCAAACTAGTACTTTCATCAAATACAACAAAGGATTTATAATATCTTTCTTGAGAAATATTTTTACCAGAATATTCGTAAAAACCATTATTTAATAGCAATTGTTTTACAAGATATGTTCCCCCGTAATTTACATAATTAGAATATATGAATAAATTTCCTGTATCATTTTTCACTATATTTTGTAATAACAAATACAATTTGTTAGAATATTCTTTAAGATCCTTTGTTAAAACATCTTTGTTATTTAAAACATATCTGGTTCCTGATTTTGTAAAAACACTTAGAAAACCTAGTTTCCCATACTTTCCTCCAGGATATGACATTGTAGATGCATCGCTACTATTTTTGTATAAAGAACTAGCCTTTGAAATGACAACTTCATTTTCAGATATATTTTCTTCCGATTCAATCTTTTTTATAGTAGATGATATATCGTATTTGGATCCTTCTCCTAGATCTGATCGTAATGCTAATAAATAAGTTTTGTATTGATGTTCTGACATTTCGCAATTAACAATATTAATAGTACCTACTTTATTATTTATAAGAGGTTCTCCTATATCAATAGTTTTGGGATTTGTTTCCGTATTACCTCTTAAATAAGATACTTTTCCTAAAACGGCACTTTCTAATTTTTCTTTACCATATTCTGTTATTTCATAAATATCACCTTTTAATGCACTTCTATTAATATAAGATGATCTTTTTTTTATCAAATAAGATTGACCTGTGGAATCTGGTCGTAACAAATTATTACCTATAGGTAATTGAAGAGATTTATTATTTACATTTAGTAAATTTGCCAATTCAAAAATTTCTGTAGAATTATCATACATTGGTGTAGCTGTTAAAAGAATTAAACGATAATTATAAGATTTTGATAAAATATGAAATAAAGATGTATATACTTCATTACCTGTAATATTATGGGCTTCATCAACTATAATAACAGAATTATTCAAATTTTTAATTTGATCTTTTATAGGTTTTCTTTTTATTACTCCACCTTGTGTTTTTTTAATACGTTTTGTATTTTGACCAAATTCATCTTTTTCATAATCCTTTGCTCCTAATACACGATTAATAAAAGTACCGTATGTAATAAAATGATAAGTCTTGGAAATAGTTTTATTAGCTCTATGTATAATTTCATTACGATCTGTTTTTGATCCATTATAAGATATCTTTTCTGTATAAATATCATATTCTTCATTGTCAAGATATTCTTCACGAGTACATTTACTCATCAATTCATCAATAAAATTCTTTTCTATATTTTTATTTTTAACCAACACAACTACTCTCCTACCCATATTATTAATGTATTCCTTAAAACCTTCAGCTATAGTAATAGATGAACATGATTTACCTGTACCTACATCGTGATACAGTAAAATATTTTCATATGGTGTTACTTTGGAAATATAATTTCTTAATAACATTTGAGTTGGTTCTTGATGTATATGTCGCTTTTTTTTATCAGAACTATTTGATACAAACTCTAATTTATTCAAAACATTATCATTATTGTAATATATGTTTTCTACCATTGCTTATATAAAACATAGAAAATTAATTTATACTAGAAAATTAATTTATACTAGAAAATTAATTTATACTAGAAAATTAATTTACATTATAAAATTAATTACACTAAACTTCTACTGTACTGCTAATACTTATCGATGATTCCGGAAAAGGCATCGATAATAAAGATTCAGAAAGTATACCTACATTTCCAATTCCGTTTATACCCCCACCTGCAATTATACCTGTATTTGTATTTGTATTTGTATTTGTATTTGTATTTTTACCTTCTACAGATATGTACATAAATCTTGTGAGGTATAATATGACAGGTACAAATAATATATATATAAAATTGCTTTTTGGTTTACCATTTCTCCTTTCGTTTTCTACTGTATGTTTGTAAAATCTTAAAATTATATAAAATACAATAGTTGCAATTAGAACAAATACGTGAAAATTCATAATACTATTACATAGATTATAATTTATCAATTCCTTTCGCAGAAAAAGAAATAATAAAATAATTAATTATTATATATAATAAATGTCTAACATAAAACAAAATATTGAAAAAAATAGGGAATTAAAATCCGTTTTGTATGGTATATTAACAAAATACATTTACAAGTATATAAGACGAACATTTGAAAAAGAAAAAGAATTACATTCTACTATTGAAACAAGACCTAAATTACATCGTGATTTTCAAAAAGTTTTATTACAAATACCAAAATGGTCATCGCGAACTTTGGAAAAGGAATATACTAAATTTTTAAAATGGGTCAAGAAAAAGAATGATATAAACACAGAAGAATTAATGATAGACATTATAAAATTAACAACTGAAATAATCCTTAATAAATCTAGTATATACGTTACATCATTATTACAAGATTATAAATTTCCTAGTCTACAACAATTTTACTATAAATCTTTAAAAAAAATTGCCCGTATAATATATGAAGAACCAAAATCTTTATATACAATAAAAACATCCAAGTTAACTGATCAAATTGAAAATGTATTAAATATTTATTTACCTATTAAGCAAATAGAATCTGTTTTGGAATTTATAGAAAAAGATGTTGATCCAAGTATTAAAGTAAAATATAATTTTGAAAATGATAGCAAATCTACAGAATCTAGTAAATATAGTATAAGTTTACGTAAAAATAGTTCTGATAATAATAATTTAATTGTCGATAAAATATCTTCTTTACATTACGTGTCTTCTGATGATTTACATGATCTTAAAAATACAGACGATGATCATCTATCTGTAAAAAATAAGATTGTTGAAAATGATAATCTAAGACATATTGATATACAAAAAATGAAAAAATCACAATATTATTACAATAAACCCAAAGTAAATGAAATAAACGAATACTTTTTTAATGAATAATAGATTTAATAGATTTAATAGATTTAATAGACTTTTCATATAATATTTCGTTAAAAATTATATAAAAAATTATAAATATATAACAATGTCTTTTAACTTATTATCATTTGCTATATTTGATGACTTATTTTATACACAGCCAAAAACAAATGATCCAGAATCATCATTGCTTTGTTTAAGAATACCAAATGAAAATAAATATAAAAATATTTTTACAATTGGATATTTACGTAATAACCAATTCAAATGTATAAAAGACACAGGATCATTTATAATTATTATAAATTCAGATTTGATAGATGGTCCTACTGGAATTTACTGTATATCTCGTTCAGACAGTTCATTACAAGGAACAGTTAAAATACTTGTCGAATCAAATAGTAAGTTTGGGGATTCATTTGAATTAGTATGGAACCCCCTTGAATATCCATTATTAAACATTAATTATAATGGTAAAGATAGAAATATAAGAACTTTATTTTTTCATGTAAAAATAATTACTAGTTTTTAACGTTTCGAAGGCATTTGACGTCGTGAAATACCATTAGCTGGTAAGCGTTGTCCTGCAGCATTTCTTCTTGGTAAAATATTACCTTGAATAAAACTAAAAGTATCATTTTTAACTTGGTTTGCTTGGTTTACCTGGTTTGCTTGGTTTACTTGGTTTACTTGTTCTATCTTATTTAACTTTACCAAATCATTTTTTAAACGTTCTATTTCATTATCCTTTAATATAGTTATATTTTTTATATCAGTTCTATATCGTGACATTTCTACTTTCATACTTTCCAATTCATTTTCTAAATTTCTTCTAATATTTTCTTCAAAATTGACTTTATTTTGTAACTTTGAAATATTATCATTATTAGCTTGTAATTGTATTGCTTGTTTTTGATGATTTGATTCTAAAATATAATGACGTTGTTTTGTTTCAGTATTTTGCTGAACTGCTACATTCGTTTCCTTTTTAGAATCTTCCAATGACGTTTTTAATAAATCGTTATCTAATCGCAATGTATTAAATTCACCTAGTAAATTTTTATTTTCATTCCCACAATGTATTAATTTTTCGTTTAAATCTATTATTTGTTTTTCATATTGCGGATCAATATGATTAGTTTCCAATCTTGTTATATGAACTGACTTTTCTTGTAGTTGTCCTTGTAATGTAGATATTGTTTTTTTAAACAAATTTAATTTCATTTCTTGTTCCCCTTCCGTTTTTTTATATTTTTCAATTGTATTTTCCAATTCTTCTATTTTTACTTGTAACTTATTATGACCAATGTTTCTAACTGTAGAATTAAGTCTGTTTACAAATTCCACAGAAGTTTCACTTGCAACAACAGGTTCGATTACAGGTTCAATTACACGTTCAATTACAGGTTCAATTACACGCTCAATTACAGGTTCAATTACACGCTCAATTACAGGTTCGATTAAACATTCGATTACAGGTTCAATTACACGTTCAATTACACGTTCAATTACAGGTTCAATTACACGTTCAATTACAGGTTCGATTACCGTTTGATTTTTAGGAGGTCCGGTTGATGTAATAGGTTGGTTTTTAGGAGGTCCTTTTGATGTAATAGCTTGATTTTTAGGAGGTTCTTTTGATGTAATCTGATTATCTTTAGGAGCTTCTTGAATACTATTGTTTTGTTGTAATCTTGAAAAAAACCCCATAGATTGACTTTCATTAATTTTAATATTTACTTCTTCCATATTATTTATTATAATTAAATAATATAAAATAATTAATTTGAAATAACACAATACAAGAATAAGCTATATTAAATACAACTATCAGAAATTATCAGAAATTATCAGAAATTATCAGAAATTATCAGAAATTATCATATTCAGGATAAGTACCTGGTCCTCCATCTAAATTGGATTCTTCTTGAACATCAAAACCAACTTCTTGTGGTTGTTGTTTTTTTAATTGTGGTATATATTGACTAGCTAAAACTTCACCAATTGATTCTGATGCATCGTATTGTGTTATTTGTGATTTTTGAATATTTTCAATTGCTACTAACATCATATTTAAATTATTTAACATGTGTGTTTTATCAACTTTTAATGAGTTATATTGGTCATAAATTAATTTATATAATGTAGTAGATGTATCAAATATATATTTATATTTGATTTTATAAATCTCTTTGTAATCCGAAACAGATTCACCATTTTTGATAACAATATCCATATCTTGAATAAATTCATTTACCAATTCTCGAAGTTTTAGAACGTCAGTATCTTTAATGTTTCCAGACATTTATATAAACATTTTAAAAAAAAATTGTATTATTAACGTTATTATTAAAATTTAGTAATGTCTATAGAAGATCATACAAATACAATAACAATTGTAGATACAATTACAGCAGATACAATTACAGTAGATACAATTACAGTAGATACAATTACAGCAGATACAATTACAGTAGATACAATTACAGCAGATACAATTACAGTAGATACAATTACAGCAGATACAATTACAGTAGATACAGCAGATACAGCAGATACAATAGATACAGTAGATACAGCAGATACAGCAGATACAGTAGATACAGCAGATGCAGTAGATACAGCAGATACAGCAGATACAGAAGATACAGCAGATACAACAGATACAGTAACAATTGCATTTAAAGATACATTTAAAGATACAGTAACAATTGCATTTAAAGATACATTTAAAGATGTAGATTCAAAAGATATTATAGTACGTATTAATAGATTAACACAAAAAGAAAAAATTCATATATTGAATATTTTAAAAACACAAAATGTAGAATTTACAAAAAATTCAAATGGTTATTTTTTTAATCTTTTAAAGATAAATAAAGACATTATTAATAAAATATGTAATTGTCTCGAGTTAATAGAAAAAAACACAGATTTATTAAAAGAAATGGATAGAAGAAGAAATGAATTGTTAAAATATTATAGGCTTTTAATTGAAGATAAATTGAAAAATAATATAAAAAAGAAAAAACAAGAATATGTAGATAAATTATATGTAAAGGATTATACAAATGTGGAATATAATATTAAAAGAAAGCAAATGATAAAAAGAAGATTTGAATATATAAATTCGGAAATTGATACTGATATATTAATAAAGGATTATATAAAATCTAAATATAAATATAAAAAGGGTAGTATTTATCATAAAATTATAACATCTATAAAACTTTGGAAAAGTAAAAAAGGAAGAGAGAGAAAAGATGACGATGATAACGATGATGACGATGATTCTGCAAAAATAAATGATAAAGAAAGTTGTGATGGTGGTGGTGATGATGGTGGTGGTGATGATGGTGGTGGTGATGGTGAGAGTATTGCAGATATTACAGAAGATGATTCTTTTAATATAAATGAAGATACTAATACAAATGAAGAAAAAGAAGAAAAAGAAGAAAAAGAAGACAATGAAGAAAATGAAGACAATGAAGAAAACGATATAATATATAATTTGTTAAATGATGATGAAAATGACCAAGAAGATGATGTAGACATGGATGAAATAATAAGTGAAGAAAAAACAAAAATGGAATTTTTATATTATAAAAATTTATTAAACAAACAAGGTTTTACGTTTGATGAAAACAAAGATGTTATGTTAACGTATAAAGAATACATTAATTAAGTATTACATTAAAAAAAGTTGAAATTTATTTTTTTAATATGATTTTTTAAAATGGGAATCCCTTGGTATTTTTATACTATTTATAAAAAATACAATACTGAAAACGATTTAACCATAGATGAAAAATGTATAAATGATCTTGGTATTGAATATCTGTTTCTTGATTATAACAGTATGATTCATCCTTGTGCACAACAACTTTTACAAACAATTACGGATGGACCATTTACGACAGATGAATTGGAAACAAAAATTATAGATTCTTGTTTAGTATATACGAGATATATAGTAAATGTAGTTAAACCAAAATATTTGTATATAATGATTGATGGTGTAGCTCCAAGGGCAAAAATTAATCAACAAAGAGAACGTCGTTTTAAAAGTCATTTTTTTAAAACATTAATGACAGAACAAAATAACAATGAAAATAACAATGAAAAAAACAATGAAAAAAACAATGAAAAAACCAATGTCAATAACAATGTCAATAACAATGAAAAAACCAATGTCAATTGGAATTCAAATAAAATAACTCCAGGAACTGTTTTTATGGATAAATTAACAGATTCTTTAAGTAAATTTAAAAATGAATTGATTGAACAATGTTGTTTAAAAAGTGTAGTAGTATCTGATTCTGATGAAAATGGTGAGGGAGAACATAAAATGATGAAAGTGATATCTGATATATCAGATTTATGCGATAATAAAATTTGTATTTATGGTCTTGATGCAGATTTATTAATGTTAAGTCTTATTAACAAACGTTGTGATAATATTATACTTGTTAGAGACAATACATTTAACACTAAATTATCAGAATCTGATCGTGTTTATACTTATGTGGATATAAAGAGGTTACGTAGTTATATATGTAGAGATTTACGAATAGAGTTACATTCTGAAATAACAAATGATAATTTAATATACGATTATATATTTTTATGTTTTTTACTTGGTAATGATTTTTTAGAACATATTCCTTCTTTGAAGATTAAAGAAGGGGGTGTAAATGTATTGATAAAATATTATACGTCAATAATGAATAACAATTGTTATGGTAGTTTAATAAATATTAAACATTTATATTGTGGAGATTTAAAATCTAGTATAAATTTGAAATTTTTACAAGATTTATTTTATCAATTATCTAAAACAGAAGAGTATTTCTATAAAAATATTTATAGCGTATATAAAAATCCTAACAAAAAACATTATAGGGATATATATGATATGGATTTATCATATTCAAATGTTCATTTTTACAAAACAGATATTATCAATTATAATAAGCCTGGGTATAAACAAAGATATTACAAGTTTTATGGTGTAAAAGATGTAGATCTTGCTTGTGAACAATATATATCTGGGTTATATTGGATTTTAGGATATTATCAGAATCATATTCATAACAATTGGTCTTGGTATTATCCGTATCACGCAGTACCCTTTGCAAGTGATATATTTAATTATTTAAAGAAAAATCAACAGCAAACTGCTGATAAAGGTGCCTCTGGCTCTGATAAAGGTGCAGTTGATAAAGGTGCAGTTATAGAAAAGAGTATAGTAAATTTAGAATGTTTAAATCCGAGTAGAGCTTTAACTACACGTGAACAATTAATAATGGTATTACCAAAAGAATCATTATTAGAAATAATGCATTCTAAAGATTTGGATTTTCATGATAAACTATGTAGATTTTTTAATACAAAAAGTAAACAATTACAAGATTATTATCCTGAAAAACTTTATTTGGATATGATTCATAAAGAATATTTATGGCAATCTAAAATATTTTTAAAAACATTTAATAATGAAATAATAAATATTTTGATGTAATTTTTTTTTATTATCATATATTATAAAATACAATGGATTCTCAAAAAATGCTTATATTGCTTGTTCAAATTCTCTTGATCGCCGGTGCTCTTAACTGGGGTCTTGTCGCTTATAATGGTACTGATGCTGTAAACCTCGTTACTGGAGGAGGTGATATAGCTAAATACGTTAAATTTGCAGTTGCTGCTGCCGGTGTTTACCACGCCTACGTTCTTTACAGTGCTGCTTCTGCTTAAATACCTTGTCGTGTGTTAAAGGTACACAAATTTTAAGTTTAATTATTTATTAAGTAAATAATTTAACTAATATATTTTAATATATATGATTTTGCATATTCCGGATCATTATTTAGTTTATAAAGAAGACTGTTATCTTGAACTAGATCCATTTTAATCGTATCGCACAATTTTTCGACATAATCATCGGATAATCGTATATTTGATAGGTTATTTTGTAAAAAAAATTTTAAACTATTATAATCCATAATATGACTAAAAATAAATATTTTTTCAGATAGACCAAAATCTTCTGGTTTAATAACTATACATGTACTTAAGACACCTTGATAAAATGAACACGGACCTGTTATACAATTATTTATGGGTAAATTTATACCTAAAACAGTAGATACAAAAACATCCAATGTTTTCAATATGTACAAATTATATTTTTTAAGCGTATTTGGATAAGTGGTATAAATACGTGAAATAAGACCAGACAAATCTGTTATACCATTTCTTTCACCTATACCTAAAACACAAGTATTAATATGCGTGCAGCCATTTAATAGTGCTATATATGCATTTGATACAGCACATGAACTATCGTTATGGAAATGACATTCTATATCTAATTCTGATCTAGTAGTATTTTGTATAATATCTAAAGTATCTTCTATATCATAATGAGTTGCAATACCTACTGTATCAGTTATACCAATTCTATCTACATAATCTTCTATAGCTAAAAATAATTTACAAAGTATATTTGGATCAGTTCTAAATGAATCTTCTGTAGAAAATATTATTTCTATATCGGGATTAATTTTCTTGATATAATCTAAATTTTTAACAGAATGTTGTATTATTTCATCAATTGATTTATTATTGCAATTTAGATGACTTGATAAAATGATTCCATCTATATTACATTGCAATGCCTTTTCAATATCACTCGTGTGATTTCTTATATGAGCTATTAATTTTATACCAAGTCCGAGATCTTTTTTTAATTGTACAAGGGATTTGTATTCCTTAAAGGCTATATCAGAAGAGTTGGGGTTTATTAATTCAGCATATTCTATACCAAATTTATCTAGTAAAATTAAAAAATCTTGTTTTTGATTTAACGTAAAATTACATATTGAATTTTGCTGTCCTTCTCTTAAAGTAGAATCTATTATATAATACCTTTTCATATTAGTATTTTTTAGTATAAAAAACGAATGTAAGGAAAAACGAATGTAAGGAAAAACGAATGTAAGGAAAAACGAATGTGGACCAGATTGTAAAAAAACAGATTGTAAAAAAACAGTAAAAAAACAGATTGTAAAAAAACAGTAAAAAAAAAATGTAAAAAACGAATTGTAAAAACGAATTGTAAAAAACGAATTATAAAAAATTGATTTTATACTAATTAATGCTTTTAATTACAACATTAGTGCGTAAAAAATTATAAATTAATTCCTATATTAAAATTAAAAAAGAACAAATGAGCAAAGTAACTACTTCCACTAAAACTGCAACTAAAACCACTAGAACTAAGGCAACTCCAAAAGTTAAGGAAAATGTTGTTGTCGAACAAGCAGCACCTGTAACTGAAACTGAACCTGTAACAGAAACTGTTACTGTACCTGTTGAAACCGAAACTGTTACTGTACCTGTTGAAACCGAAACTGTTACTGATTCTATGAAACAACGTTTTGAACGTTTAATCAAGTCTAAGCAAGATCTTATGAACGAATTGAAACGTGAAGTTCAAGAATTGCGAAAGATGCAACGAGATCACGAACATGCAATCAAGGAAGCTTCTAAGAAGAGTAAGAGAAAGAAGAGTCAACGTGATGATGCGAATCCTAGAAAACCATCTGGATTTGCTTCTCCAGTAGTTGTATCTGATGATCTTTACAGCTTCCTTTCTCAATTTGGAGTTAAAAAGGAGGATCCTATTGCTAGAACTGATGTTACTAGATACATTACTTCTTATATTAAGGAGCACGATCTTCAAAATCCTGAACATAGACGTGAAATTATTCCGGATGCAGCTCTTGACAAGTTATTTGGACCTGCAATTGAGCCAAAGGATCCTAATGATCCAAAGTCACCTTTGGTTTACACTTATCTTAAACTTCAAAGATATTTGTCTCCTCATTTTCCAAAGAAAGCTACTGCTTAAAAAATTATAAAAATTATAATAAAAAATTTTTTCAACTTAATCATTATTTAATATACAATGATTAATTTTATAAAACATTAAGGTAAGGTACCTCATCGAACTTTAGATTATTTAGATTATTTAGATTATTTAGATTATTTAGATTATTTAGATGTAGTATGTGCTCTAAATTTAATTGTAGTAGAAGACCAACTAGGAATATTTGTAGAAGTATATTGAATTTGTCCTTTACTATTTACATTATTTATAGTAAATACAACTCCTGTATTGTCTCCAACAAATGTAGTATTTACGGCCCAGTCACCTGTGTCTTTTTGTACACCTCTGATATTATAATTAGCATAAAGGTTACCATTTTCTGATAAAATAGATACGGATATATAAGAAGTAAATGATCTAACAATTGTATTATCAAAAGCAAGACCAGTGATACTAGCTTCAGGAGTTTGATTATTTCCAGCAGAGAATGATACTTCTTTAGAAATATCACCTAAACTTGGTGTAATATTAATTGTATTAGCAATAATATTTGATGATGTTATATTAGTGGCGACGATATTAGATATAGTTCCACTTGGAGAGAATACATTTCCTGTACTAATTTGAGTTGTAGCTAAAATTGTTCCTACAGTCATTCCAGTGGCGTCAATAGAACCAGTGCTTGTAGAAGTAGATACGACATTGCTGATAGTAGCAAGTGGTGCATAAATAGATCCAGCGCTAATTTGTGAAGTAGCGAGAATACTCCCAACAGTCATTCCAGTGGCGTTGATAGATCCAGTGCTTGTAGCAGTTGCGACAACATTGCTGATGGTAGCAAGTGGGGCATAAATCGATGCAGAACTTACTTGAGTATTGACTAGAATATTAGAAGCAGTAATGTTGGTAGCCGAGAGATCAGTTACAGCAAAGTTTCCAGAACTCAAATTAGTAGCAACAATATTAGTAACGGTTGCATTAGTAGCATTTAATTGACCAGAACTGACACTAGTTGTAGCAACAATAGTTCCGGTTGTCATACCAATAGATACACCAAGAGATCCTTGAACATCTAATTTATAAGCAGGAGCACTGGTACCAATACCAATATTACCCGCACTATTGATTCTCATTGTTTCAGCTCCGACATTAACAAAGTAAAGATTACCATCAGTTACACTAGGATTTGCAGAGGCAAGAACTTTTGTACTTTGAGCGATATCAATAACTCCACCAAGAGATCCCCAAGCACTTCCTGGACCATAACCTTCAAACTGTTGAGTTTCAGAATTATATCGAACATAACCATTTTGGGGAACAGCTGGTCTTGCTGCAATATCACCAGTTGGAATTTTGAATGAAGGTCCAGAGATAACTACATTAGATCCCATTGTAACATTGCTGCTAAGAATTGATTCGCCAGTGACACATAATGCACCAGCAGTAACAGTTCCTTGGAGAATACTGGTTCCAGTTACATTAAGGGCACCAGCAGTAACAGCACCTCTAAGTAATGATTCTCCAGTAACAGCAAGAGCACCAGCAGTAACAGTTCCTTGGAGAATACTGGTTCCAGTTACATTAAGGGCACCAGCAGTAACGGCGCCTCTAAGTAATGATTCTCCAGTAACAGCAAGAGCACCAGCAGTAACAGTTCCTTGGAGAATACTGGTTCCAGTTACATTAAGGGCACCAGCAGTAACGGCGCCTCTAAGTAATGATTCTCCAGTAA
>Ga0209354_10000537_pt1 | contig 17969 bp, 22 predicted proteins | sample LauGreSpBDMM15DD_2_FD_187562 | JGI IMG/M metagenome (GOLD analysis project Ga0209354, IMG submission 187562) | Freshwater lake microbial communities from Lake Michigan, USA - Sp13.BD.MM15.DD (SPAdes) (version 2) | ecosystem: Environmental > Aquatic > Freshwater > Lake | place: Lake Michigan...
AGCATATCAAATCAGTGTTTTAGCGTTACTGTCTAACATTAAAGTTAATGTCTAACATTAACGTCATTATAATAGTATTAATTGAGTATATGATCCATCACTCATATTTAAATACAATAGCGTTTAACATATTAATAGCCTATTCAATAACAATAGCCTACTACAATATCAATACGCCCTATTGTACAACAAGCCCGCACACGAAGGCCCGAACTTTTCGCGCAATATCCGAACATGCCTGCACCCACATTTTATTGATTTTTTAGGGGCTAAAAGTGTATTCTTTCTCTGGCCTTTCTATTGCTTTAATCCTTTTATAATGAGTGACCTAATGATGCGTAATCAGATAGTGGGCTTGAGGCGCGCCGGAATGACGTGTGAAGAGATCTCTGTAGCTCTTGAGGTTGATCATATGGTCGTTCGTCTTGCTTTAGAAGCGACCGGTGGTAGTGTAGCCTTGAGAAAAGAAGCCCTCAAAGAAGACGACATCACCGATGACGTGTCTGAAAGTGAAGCTAAAGAGATGATGGGCATAATCAAGAACATAGCGCGCGACGAAGAGAGTGGCGTATACGCCCGGCTAAACGCGGCTAAGTATGCCCACGGCGCAAAGCGGGGTTATCATAAGCGGCATCTCGATCTTAACGTGGGCTCAGGCGAGCTATTGCTTAAGATCAACGAAGCCTATATGTCTGCGTCTATGCGTGCAAGAGCGGCCTTAAGCGGCCAATCTCTCACTGCCAAAGAAATTACCGTCATTGAGGCCCCAACAACCGTAGAAGCGTCCGTCAAAGAAACCCCAGCTAACCAATCCCCAATCGACGTACAGCCTGCGGCGCCAAAACCCCAGCCCTTTAAAATATGATTAAGGCTCCCATCTCAGCCGACACACTTAAGTTAGTTCAGGCGCGGCGTTCTATAGAAGCAGAGAAGGCTGCAGAGAAAGAGCGCAAAGCAGCCAAGCGCAAAGAGGCTAACGTAGGAGCGACGGTGAGCCCACCTATTGGGGTTATTGGGGTTGCTGCTGAACAAATAGAACCCACTAAGAACAGACGCTACATAGCGCATCAGATAGATACGCCCGCCGATTTATTGCTTGCCCATAGGCCCGATCTAAAGCTCTATCAGTGGCAGGCAGAGACGCTTTTTCAACTTGCAGGCTACACAGATATCAATGACCTCGATAAGCCCAAAGAAAGACCCACCGACAAGCTTCCGCTATACTACAACCTCGTGGCCGCAAACGGAAGCGGAAAGGATCAGGTTGTTATTTGCGCCTTCGCTGTCTGGTTTTGCCTTTCCAAAATCCGTTCTCGATGCGTCATTACGTCATCTTCGTATGAGCAGCTTAAAGATCAGACGTTTAAGTACATAAAGAATGTGTGCGAAGAGATCAATGTTTCCTATGGCCGTAAGGTATTCGAGATAGTAGAGTTTCTTATCACCTGCAACGACACCGGTAGCGAGATCAAATGCTTCGTGACAGATGACCCCGGCAAAGCCGAAGGGCGACATCCGTTCGACGAGTCGGGCGCAGAGATGGCTGTGATCATAAACGAGGCTAAGTCTATCACCGACGAAATGTTCCAAGCCTTCTCGCGTTTTACAGGCTATAACTACTGGCTTGAGATCTCCTCGCCCGGCAAGAATTCCGGCCATTTCTTCAAGCGTTGTACGCGTGCAAAATATGCCTTCCCAAACCGCCTTAACATGGGCGAGTTTTACTGGCGTCGTGTCACCGCATTCGATTGCCCTCATCTTCTCGGCAAACATATCGAGCATCTTAAGGACGAACACGGTGAACAATCCCTCATCTATCGAAGTCAAGTACTGGCTGAGTTTACCTCTCTCGACGAGGCTGCATTCATCTCTTCAACACTCTTTGAGAATTACCCAAACAATCCATCTCGTACATTTGGATTGCCCAATCGAGCGGGCATCGACTTATCGCTCGGCGGTGACGAGACTGTGGCGTACTTCTTTATCCACGGAAAACTCCACCTACGAACTACAAAGATTCGCAACGAGGCAATTCTCCACAATCAGATCATCAGTTGGATTAAAGAATTTAGCGTCACGCCCTCTGAAGTACGCATTGACGACGGTGGTCTGGGGCGACCAATCGTGCAGCGTGTGCAAAATGCAGGTTATGATGTCGTGCCGGTACGAAACGAAGCTCGATCCAGTAACCCCAATTTCTATAAGAACAGAGGCGTTGAAAACTGGAACCGTATTAAGCGTGCTCTTGAGGACCGTGCGTTTCCTATCGTCAGCGACGATCTTACTCGCCAACAGCTTTGCACGCGTGGCTTCTCTGTTAAGGGAATCGTTACGCTTTTAGAGCCTAAAGCTGAGATGCGCTCGCGGGGTTTGTCATCGCCCGACAGAGCAGACGCTCTTGCACTGTGTTTTGACAGCGTTCCTCTGGCGGTTTTTAAGGAGGACATCATACACACTACAGAACCCGAAAGTCGCTTCCAAGAACTCCTCGAAAAAAACAAGAAAGGACCGCTAACCTTTGACGAGAAGACAGAGCTCACAATGCTGTGGAGTGAGATGACACACAGACCGGCACAAGAAACGCTAAATTCAGCTGAGCCGCGTGAAGAATTACGTGGGCAGTATCATCAATTCGTAACCACTAAAAATCATGGATAATATCGACGAGTTTCTAGCCAGTCTTTCTCCTGAAGAAACCAAATATCTGCAGGAAAAAATGATGGATATGGGAGAAGGTGAAGACATGACCGCTGAGATGGAAGAACCTAACGATTCCGACAGCGACGAATACACCAACGGCAAGGGCCCAAACAACGAGGCCAAAGGCGGCGACAGTAATGCCACCGTACCCAAGGCGCTCGCTAAAAGTGCTAAGAAGAAAAAAGACAGCATTCCTCTCAAGGAAGCTGAAATGTTCGACGAGGAAGAATAACTCTCAATCATCATGGAAAACGAACCGCAAAGCAAATCTGAAGCATCCGCTATCTTAGAGCAAGCTGGGCAAAAAAACCTGCTTGATCTTCCGACGGCGAGTATGTTGTTCAGTCAGTACATTTCATCGCACGGCTCCGTAGAGGCGACTACGATCACCAATCGGCGTCTGCGGTCGAATAAGGCTGACGTTGAACAGATGCGTTCTGCGGGTCTTCTCCAAGCGAATCAGACATTCATTGGTGTGCGTCTGATTAATCAAAACATTAACCAGACGTTGCCTCCGTTGCTTTCTTATCTAAAGCAATCCCCACGGATGGCGACGTTCGTTCCCGGCGACAACGCTTATCTCGACGCAGAGTTTACACGCGTGCTGCAATATCCAGGTTGGGAAGTTCCCTTCATTGAGGTGCTCGATGGGGCTGAGCTTAATGGGCTTGGCTACATGATGGTCAAGTCCGACAACACTAAGCTTGGCGGTGTATCAATGGAGACGATCGCATTCAACGACATCGTCTATGATCGTCGCTTAAAGTCTATCCAAGATAGCCCGGCGATTCTCGTTAAGCACGTGTTGACGGCCGTGACGTTCTATCATTGGGACTCGTTCGAAAACTTCGACAAGAACAGTGATGCATACAGCGCAATCGCTAAACGTCTTCTCTCGTCCGAAGTCAACAGCGTAGGCGATGATCTCGTGATCTATGAGACCTTCGTAAAGGTCAACGGCTTTGTCTATCGCGGCTGGTATTATAAGGATTCAAGACAATGGCTTAAGCAGCCTTTGCCGTTTAGCAACGGGATCGAAGAGAAAGTGCCTGAAGTCAACATCGACCCGACCGCGATGATGACTGAGCCGACCTACGTTAGCAAGCCCGTGCATCTCACCTATTACCCAATAGCGTGCAAGCACAACCAGATCATCGAGAATCGCAAACACGATGAAGTAGAAGGTCGTGCGCTCAACGACTATCACAAGCAAGAAGCGGCCACGACGCTGATGACTGCGGCGGTCAACGGATGTACTCAAGCAGCCAACACAATGTGGTCGCCTGACGGTACGAATCTTGACGGAGCAGCACCCGCGCAGCTTCAATTCAAGATCAAGAACAATGCGATCTGGAAGACTCCAATGCGAGCCTTCACGTCACCGTGGCCCGACCCTATGATCTTCAAGGGGATCGAGACCATTGTGCAGCAGAACGCAATGGAGACCAATCAGGTCGCTTGGGCTGTCAATAACCGCAAAGATTCTCGCAAGACTGCGACAGAGATTGATGCGGCCCAGCAGCAACAGAGCATGCTCACAGGCACAGATGCGTTAGTGTTCAGCATCTTCCTGCGAGATGCACTCACGATGGCGTGGCCTGTGGTCCAAAGCGCGGCAAAGAAAGGCTCGATCAAGTTTCTCATAGAGATCTCTGACCCGGCTGAAAAAGAAGCTCTTCTTAGCGTGAGCTTTGAGGTAAAGCCCGCCGGTGACATTGACTTTGTAGAGAAGCAGCAGCGCATCTCTAATCTCCAGCAAGACATGCCTTTATTTCAAGGGCAACCGATCGGTCAAGAGATGCTGAAGGAATACATTCGCTTGCGCTATCCAGAGAAGTACGATCAGTGGTCGAAGGTCATGAATCAAGGCAACGATATGCAACTTATTCAAGGCCTTGCTCAAGCTCTTCAGGCCACCGTAACCGACGAAGCGACCGGCCAGCTCAAGCCTGAGTTCCAGCCTGAAGCCGAGTCACTGCAGCAACTCCAACAAGCCGTCGAACAACGCATGGCTCAGCAACAGCCTCCGCAAAATGGAACCAAGCAAGGGTAGTTGGATTCGTTGGGCTAACAGCGTAGAGACTCTACATTTCCTCGCGTGGCTTGACGAAGAACAAGACAGACGACTCAAGAGCGCCATGGCTAAAGCCTGTGGCAGTCTCTCAACGCAAGAAGATCTCCTTCGGGCCAAAACACTCGAAGACATTAAACAACACATTGCAGAGTTACAACAATAAATCCTATGGACATCACATCCCCAGTCAACACGTCGACGCCAGCACCGGCATCGAGTACGCCCATCAACATCAACAGCGGACCCTCAAGCGCACCGCTGCCTCCTAAAGCTTCAACATCTCTGCCCGATCAAGCCATCTCGCTTGATTTTGATGGCGAAGACTCAACATCATTTGATGTCAATAAGCTTCTGCCAAAACCCGAAGCTACGCCAGAAAACGAAGCAGAAGAAACCACCGAGCCCGCAGAAGAGCAAGATCCTTTTGATCTTCCTAAGGATGTCTCTGAGGCCATCAAGTCTACCAAACCCAAAGACACCACCACAACGCCTGAACCCAAGGCCGAAGCCACGACTCAGCAAGGTCGCGACTACAATAACCTGCCCGACGAAGTGGTCTCGGTGCTGAAGAAGCTTCCTAACCAGACCTATAACGCCGTACGCGATCAGCTTCCTAAATGGTACGAAGCCTTTAAGAAACAAGCTGAGATTCCCAAGCACTATACCCAGCATCCCGAAGCCTACAAGCTAGACAAGCAATACACACAGATTCAGAACGATCTTGAGACAGATCGCTTTGAAGTAGGCTCCCTGAAGAATGCTCTGATCGCGATCAAGCAAAACAAAGCCTTTGATCTTCTGACGGGCTATGATGCTCAGGGCGATCCGGTGTTTAAGACCGTAGAGCCTTCTCGTAACGGACACGATCCTGCGGTCGAGTTCGAACTGTCTGAAGCATATCGCCGAGCGCAGACAAACTATGAGAAGTCTTTCACAGGCTATAAGACATTCCCCGATCGCTATAAGGCAAAGATCGCAGAAGAGCGTGAGTTCATCAACAGCACCTACAAAAAGATCTTTAAAGACATTGATCCCGACAAACTCACGCCTGAAGAGCAGAACTATGCGCCGCTGCTTGAGAAGATCATACCCGATAGCGTGACCGCAGAGGATGCGCGCAAAATCGCACACTATGCAATGATCGGCAACCTGCGTATGGCTAAGTCGTTCCAGAGCTACATTGCTCAGCAGAAACAGAAGCCCGGCAAGATTCCGCTACCGAGCGCAGGCCCAATGGGAAGATCCACAGGCGGCGACGATATCCCGCTCAAAGAAGGAGATATGTTCGGAGACGACTAGTCTTTAACACACTGGCATATCGTTAGCAACGCAACGATTGTCAGACCGAATCTCCAAGTGAGATTCCGCTAGAAGCTCTGCTATCTATGCGGTTACGGCTAGGACAGACCTAACCAATAACCGTTTGAGATATCAGGGCTTTTTTGTTGCCTTGATAAATCAAACAAAACGAAAGTATAACAATGCCAGCAACATGGGATTTGCCACGCTCAAGTGGCCTTTGGAATCAGCAAGACATCGCAAACTACAACCGCCTTCCGATCTGGATGGCTATGCAGCAGACCAAGAAGATGCAGATGTGGTCTCGCTGGAAGGACATGTTTCCCAAGATCAAGTGGAAACAGAACATGGGTGACATCCTGCAGGGTGTGATCGCGGAGAACTCTCCGATCGTCACGCAGGTTCATCGCCCGAAGAACATCACCGAGTTGCCGCTCAAGACCGTGGCGAGCACTTGGGAGCGCACTAACCAGAGCCGCGTCAAGCGTCATAACTTCGAGTCTCCTCAGTTTAACTTCCTGCCTTCGTTCCGCGATTTCCGCACGAAGCAGTTGAAGTTTGCCGCTGAAGATCTCTCGAAGCAAATCGCTGTCGGCTACGACTTCTTCACGCGTGACAACGTGTTCCAGAACTCGCCGTTCATTTACATCGTGGGTAACACCACCGTTGGCGAGTTGCCTTTGATCAACGCTCCGGCGGCTCTGCCGACCGACACCAGCGCGATCAAGGACACTGCTTACATTGCTGCTCAGGCTGCTAAGATCGGCTCCGACGACAATGGTTTCTTGTCTTATCGACAGATTCAGGCCGTTGCTTCCTACGCGAAGAACTACCTGATGATTCCTCCGATGGACGGAATGCAGAATGGTGCTCCTGCCGACAACGAAATGTCGAAGGGCAAGTACGTTCTGTGCGGCGGATCTGAGATCTATGAAGGCCTTGCGTTTGACGCTCACGTGTTGAACACTCGTCCATTGGCGATGAACCTCCTGAATAGCTCCTTCCAAGGTGCTATCGGACCGAACATCATATTCCGCGAAGAGTTCTATCCTCTGCGTTTCGCCGAGAATGGAACGATGCCCGCGCCCGAGATCGAATTGTTGCTGGCTGATGGCGGCTATTCGCTTCCGAACGCTACTCGTCAGACCGTGATCAATCCCGCCTACGCAAGCGCCGCTATCGGTGTGGCGTTCTTGATTGGTTATAACGCCTACGAGCAGATCGACGTGGGCCCGCCGCCCAGCGAGTTCACTGGCGCTGCCATCAACGGCAAGCGTTTCAACCAGCTTACTTGGAATGGCGAAGTTCGCTTGACCGACAACGTGCTGGTTAACTACGGATCGAACAACCTCGATACCAACAAGTACGGTGAGTTCTTGCAGCTGATCTCCGACACTGTGCTCGGTATCATCGGCAACAGTTCCCGTAACATCATTCCTATCCTCTATCGCCGCCAGATCGCTCCGTCGCTGTTTGTGTAATTTAAACAGTAACATTTAACACTCTATAACAATGAAGAATCTATTCAAATATCTAGGTACGTTCCTCGCGATGGCTGGTTTGCTGGTCGCGGAAGTCGTTTCCGGTACGTTTACTTCGGCCATCTTGTCAATCAGCACAAATGGCGTCTCGCTCCGCAACTTCCAAGTTGTAGATACTAGTGCTGCTGCAAACACTGTCATTCTCTATGATAATGACTCTACGACCAGCACCAATCGTAGTTATGCGGCATACACTGCCGTTACTCAGTACACCACGAACGTAGTGATGTCCTTCACCAACTTCACTGGTGTGGTGCAGAGCTATACTAACACCGTGTTGGCTACTGTTAACACCACTGTTGCGGGCGCCACCAACCAAGCTCGTCGAGTGTTCACGTTCACGCTGCCCGCTAGCGGCACTGTGACCTTTACGCCGACCTCTCCTCAAGGCACGACCTTTGGTCTGCAGCTAAAGGCGACTGGCGCTGGCGTTTATAACGCCGATATCCAGCAGCTCGGCATTCAGTAAGACAACCAGCCCACTCGAAAGAGTGGGTTGCTTTTTGTTCTTTAAGGAGCATAAAAAGCAACCCAATCTATGATTGGCAATCGGACAGCTAAAGTTTGATGATATGTCTTCTCTATCTACTCTACCAAAAGGCGACTCAGCCTGGCTTCTTCGGAAAGCTATTGAGCGAATTATGGAACAAGTCTCTGTTTTAGAGACTAACATCGGCTCGTCTACGACGGGCAATAGTGCAAATACTCAGATCATTTTTAATGACAACGGTACTTTGCGAGGTGACACTGGCTTGGTCTTTAACAAGACGACCGATGCGCTGACCGTTGCCGGACTCGTTACCGCTGGCTCCGCCACCATCACCGGCGATCTGACGGTGGATACTAACGTCCTGAAGGTGGACACGACGCTCAATCAAGTGGGTATTGGTACGGCAAGTCCGGCGGTTGGTTCTGTGCTGGATGTTGCAGGAACTGTAAGTATCAGCGGAGGAACCAGCAACGCTCGACGATTGCAATTTAATGCCTCTGGCGCTTATGCAAATTGGATTGAGGCTGACGGTACGGCTGGAGCGAACTATTTGCGATTCGCTGCTGGCAATGCAGAAGTAATGCGAATCGACGTCAACGGCGTTTGCACATGGTTCGACGGCGTAGGCGGCACTCGAATGACCCTCAACTCTACGGGGTTGGGGATTGGTGCGAGTCCTTCGTATAAGCTGCACTCCGTCAGTTCGAGTGCTGGAGCGACAACGTACCCTGTGGTTGTGGACAACGCGGCTGGTGGAGCCGGTGTCAACATCGCAGGTATAGGATTTGCCAGTGGCGGCTCGCTTAAATCGTCGATTACGTCGGCGGTCTACGGCAACGATTTTCTTGCGTTTAATGTTGGTGGTTCTGGGACAACTGAGCGTTTGCGGGTTGATGCCTCCGGAAACCTCGGCGTGTCTGTTACGCCGAGTGTGTGGGGTTCTTCGCTTAAAGCGTTTGAACTGGGTGCTAAAGGAAATGCACTGTTCACCACAACCTCTGTTGTTGACGGATTGTTTATGGTGAACAATGCGTACTTTGATACTGGATACAAATACGCTGCTAATGGTTACGCTTCCAGATACACTCAATATCAGGCAGCGCATCAATGGTTCACTGCTTCAAGCGGAATCGCTGGAGCGACAATCACCGACTTCGCGACGGCCAAGATGACCCTCGATTCTACAGGGTTGGGCGTGGGGCGTTCTCCGGCCTACAAACTAGATGTTAGTTCTGCGACAGCCTCAAACCAACTACGCATTTCGGGTTCTAATCAGAACTCAATAACCTTTGCAAATGCTGCCGCAGGAGCTTCAACCGGATTTTTGGTTGGAAGAAGTTTCAGCTCTGACGATGCGAATAACCTTTTCTTTTATGATTTAACAGCAAGCGCGTTGAGGTTGTTCATTGGAGGTACTGGAAATATTGGAATCGGAACAGCAGGCCCTAGTGAGGCACTGGATGTAAATAGCGGAAATGTTAAGCTGGGTAACGGCAATGTAATCCTAAGCACCTCCGGCAAAGGCATCGACTTCTCCGCGACTACTCCAGACGGCACCGGAACGGTGACCTCCGAGCTGCTCGACGATTACGAGGAGGGGACGTGGACTCCCGTTTTCCAAGGCACGAATTCAGCTGGAACATACGTGTATTCAGAGCAAGTCGGGCGATACACAAAAGTAGGAAATTTGGTTACTGTGTTTGGTCATTTGTTGATTAGCAGCATCACAACGCCATCAACAGGTGTTATGAGAATTGGAGGTTTGCCTTTTACCACCTCTTCCGCAACCGTTTACGCTGCTGCGACGGTTGGGTGGGTTGACAATATAACAATTTCTTCAGGAACGCTTTCTTTGGCCCTAAATCTAGGCGGCGTTGTTATAGATATGTACAGGATAATTAGCGGAGCACCCATTGGGTTTATCACCCCCTCTGACTTAGTGGCCAATACCAGAATCAACTTCACAGCAACCTACTTCGTTTAATCCTATGCTCACCGAACGCACTATTTTCTCGCTCTGCGAGGTTCTTCCTTCAACCATCCTTCAGGTTCGTCTTGCGGACCAGATCGTCGATGGCGAGGTTGTCAAAGCCTCCACCTTCCGCCGCTATTGTCTCGCTCCCGGCTCTGACCTTACGGGTCAGCCCGAGCAGGTTGTCGCGATTGCCAACGCTGTCTGGACTCCTGCCGCTGTCGCAGCCTACGCCGCCGCTCAAACCACTAGCCCCACCATCCAATGATCGTACCAGTTGATATCGTCGCAGTGCAGGTCAACGCCAACAACTCGTTGTTCGTGACGACCGGAATCGATTACGACAACAGCGGTTCGATTGTGGGTTCTGAGATTACCTCGCAGTACACGCTCAACCCCGGTGACTCGCTGGAAGGTCAGCCGACCGAGGTGGTGAATATTGCCAACGCAATTTGGAAATAATAATATGACCATCATCTGGATCATCGAACGCCTTCTCGTTAAACCCACCGAAGGCTCCCTCACCGATGTCGTAATCACCGCCGACTGGCGATGCAACGGCACTGACGAAACCTACAGCGGCACCTGCTACGGCTCATGCTCGTTCCAGCCGCCGAGTGGTGAGTTCACGCCATATCCTGACCTGACGCAGGAACAGGTGCTTGGTTGGTGCTACGCCAATGGAGTCGATCAAGCGGCCATCGAAGCGAACGTGACGCTCCAAATCGAGAACCAGATCAACCCGCCGGTGGTGACGCTGCCGTTGCCGTGGGTGCTGAGTGAAGGAGTCTCCTCTGGAGATCTTTCTAAGCCACTTCCAACACTGCGTGACGAGCAAATCGTCGATCCCCTCATTCTTCCTACCAGCGACGTTCCGCCGAGCGTCGATGGTATGTCAACTAACATCCTCGGCTAAACAACAAACACATCCCCACAATGATTAAATTCGAACTGACTCCTGAAGAAGCCAACGGCGTGCTGCAACTGATCGACATCGCCATTAAAGCTGGCGGTATCGCTAACGCTAAAGTTGGACTGCCGATCTTTGACAAGATCATGGAAGCCGCTCAAGCGACCCAGCAGCCCCAGCAAGCCGAGCTTTCTCTGGAGAAGTAAAACAAAGGGGCTAGGTATTTAAGGTATCTAGCCCCTTTTACTTTTTCTGATGAATAACACAAACAACACAGAAGCATCAGTAGGTGCCACAATCGGAATAGTTGGCGCCACCATAAATCATCTCCAACTTCTCGGAGAGATAGCGTCGCCTCTGGCGGCCATCTTTGCAGCCATAACTTCTGGGATTATTCTTTATCGTGTTATTCGTAGTAAGAAATGAAAACACTTATAGAATTTCTTGGTAAGTTTTTTCAAAATAATGGGCATCTTCGGGGTGCCCTTTATTTCTCAATCGCAGCATTGACTCCAATGGCTGCGGCTTTTGTAGAATGGGCCTCGCAAGATGGGCCAAAAAACTGGTATGAAGTTGTCGCGCTTGCGTTTGGTTCGCTAATTAGCGGCCTTACGGCAGTTCGTGCATACCTCGACACACATCTCAGTAACGAAAAGAATTCAAATGAATAACCGCAAAACTACTATCGCAGGCATCGGAGCTATTCTTGTGGCCGTAGGTGCCGCCTTGAAAGCTGCCTTTGATGGCGATCCCTCTACGACTTTTGACATCACTTCGACCGTGACCGCTATCAGCGCGGGCATTGGTTTGATCCTCGCAAAGGATGCGTCCACGAAAGAATGAGCTTTCTTTCAGATCTCGTCATGAAACTTCTGCGATGGTTCTATGAACTGTCGCAGAAAGATCTCACCTCACAAGATGCGCAAAAAGATGACAAGCTTAAGCAGAATCTGCTTGCTCGCATTGACGCTCGTGAGCGCGAGTTGCTCGTCGAGAGTAATCTACGTGCCGAACGGGCAGCCAGTGCGCTTAGCAGAATCGACAAAAGCCCGCGTGTGGGTTTTAGATTCAAGCGGCCACCAAGTCCGATCACAAAACAAGATAACAATTCCTGAGGGCTGGTACGCCCTACCCAAAGAATGAAAAAGAACGTCCCTGTCGATAAAGAACTTTATAATCGTGCTAAAGTTGCAATTAAGGCACGTTACGACACTTATCCATCCGCATACGCTAATGCTGGGCTCGTTCGCGAGTACAAGAAGCGCGGCGGCAAATATAGGGTAACAAATGCCAAGTAAAGCTGCAAGCGATTTAGATAGATGGTTTGATGAACAATGGGTTGACATCAAGTCTGGTAAAGATTGTGGCCGCCAGAAGGGTGAAAAACGTGCAGGATATCCAGCTTGTCGCCCATCAAAGCGCGTCAGCTCTAAGACTCCAAAGACTGTTGGTGAAATGAGCGGCGGAGAGAAAGCTAAGTTCAAGCGAGAAAAGACTAGTGCTCAAAAGATTAACTATCAACATAAACAAAAATAATTATGGAATATCGTGGCGAGAAATTCTCTGGTTATAATAAACCCAAGTCAACGCCGGGCGCGTCAAAGAAGTCTGCTGTGTTGGCGAAAGAAGGAAACGTCGTAAAGCTTGTGCGCTTTGGCGATCCTAACATGAGCATCAAGAAGCACATCCCAGAGCGCAAAGCTTCTTTCCGTGCGCGACATAACTGTGCAGAGCCTGGGACAAAACTAAGTGCAAAGTATTGGAGTTGTAAGGCTTGGTAGTTTTGGCCCTTTCCATGCTTTCTGGCGGTGTGACCCTCAACGTATTTACACATCTCCAAGATTACACGCTGATAAACAGCTCAATCGAAAACATCCCAGAAGATATCAAGATCCGTATTTGGGTTCGTGATAACTTTGATAAAACTAAGCTTCGCAGACCTTGCGAAGTTTTTTTCGTTCCAGGAATTAACCTATCATGGATTCAAAAAATGCGCATGTGTGCGCGCTTTGCGCGAGAAACTCAAGAAGCATGGTTTGGTTATGCACACGATGACGCAACAATTAGCCGCGAAGATTTTAGCAAGATGCTTGAGGCTCGCAAGACTGCAGGCGACAACATCTATTGGATTGTCACAAATAATCCCAAGCGTCCAGAAATCAATGCAGACATCTATGCATTGTTTAATACAAAAAACTATTGGGCTATTGGTGGTCACGATGAAGGCTTTCATATCTACTATGCCGACATTGACTTTCATATTAGACAAGCGCATAATGGCAAAAGTCAGCTTGGTGTTTGCACGCCCTCGACCACGCACATCGGAAGTAATGTGCTAAAGCGATTAGAAGGTCTTGAGGCTGAGTTGTATAAACTACAGCTTGTAAAAGATAAGGATTACTTTAAAATCAAACACCCTACTGTCGATGTCTAATCTAATTAAAATCTATTCTCCTTCGCTCGATCCAATGAATTCTTTTGGTCGAGTAGCTTATAGCTTTGCCGAATGCGTTAAACGTCTTGGCTATAAAACAGAACTCTCAAAAAACAGAGAAGGTAAATACTTTGTAGAGATTGGCGGCCCTGCGTCGTCGATTGATGCAGACTATTGTCTCTGCTTTTGGGAAACAACTAAACTAAGGCCGCGAGATATTGAGATTATAAATAACTTTCCGCAACGTAAAATTGTAGTAACGTGCGAAGAAACTGCAAAGATTTTCCGTAATGAAAACTTTGAAGTAGGCAGTATTATTCTAGCCTCTGAGTATAATCCATTACCACTACCGCCGCTTAGTCCTTTCACATTCTACACAATCTATCAAGACTGTACGTTTTTTGAGCGCAAGCGTACACAAGATATCGTAGATGCGTTTCCTCGTGCATTTCCACATGAAGAAGACGTAAAGCTTATTGTAAAACAAGGCGTAACTTGTACACATCTCAAAGTATTTGATAGCCGCATTAAAATAATTCGAGAAGCTCAACCAGATGTAGCTTATCTGCACCGCGAGAATCATGTCTTCGTGTCCGCCTGTGGCGCTGAAGGCTGGGGTTATCCGCATCATGATGCTATCTCGCACGGGAGACCTGTGATCTGTCCGGCTATTGGAGGGCCGCTCGAATTTCTTGACAACACCTGCGCGTGGCTTCTTCCGGTTGAGATGATTCGTGCGCCCGGGCACATTTATGAACACGTAGGCGAGATAGGCAAAATAAATGTTAATGATCTTGCATACGCTATGCGTCATGCTTACTACAATAAACAAGAGGTCATGGAGAAAGCCACCGGGGCATTCATTCGGGCGCGAAACTTTACGCTCGATCAAATGACTGTGTCAGTAAAGAAAGCTTTCAATCTTTAATTTATGGCAAAAGCAAGTGATTATGGAGCTATCGCTGATGGCTCTACAAACTGTGCCCGAGCTATCAACCTCTGTCTCCAAGAGACTGGGGTTGTAGAGTTCGACGAAGGCACATACATCATCGGCGGCATTGGGATAACTAATCCCCTTGACGCGTCGATTTATTGGGGTTATCCTGCAAAGTATCTGCGCGGGATCAAACTTCTAGGCAAAGGCAAAGGCAAGACGATCATTAAGTTCGCTGCGTCAACGGGAACTCATAGCGTGTTGCCTTATGGCTTAAACATATTCCTCGTCAACACCTACAGCTACATCGGAGACGATCAGTCTTTTGATGCAGGTGATTGTGTTATTAGCGGAATCACATTCGACGGAAACTATGACAATAATTGGGATCCTGTCAATCCTTATTTTAAGAGCGTCGGTGGCGTTCGCTTGATCGGTTCGAATAACCTGATTGAGAATTGTGAGTTCAAAGGCTTTGGTGTGGGCGTTGCAAACGCTGAGGCCTTTGCGCTACAGAGCTATCTGCCTACGACGGCCGCCGACAACTCACAGGGTGCGATCGTGCGTAATTGCTCTTTCAATACGCCCGGCGCAAATAGTCGCACCGTCGCTACCTACATCGAAGCTAACACTTCGATCGCCATTGGTGGCAATGGGGCGACAGGTAAGTATGCTGTCGGTTGTGTCATAGAAGGCTGTGACTTTACCAACAACCTCTTCAACACCAATCAGCGATCTCCGCTACACGGCATTTCGCCCGTGGCCACGCGCGGATGTGTTATACGCAACAACACATTCACAAACTATCAAGGTCAACACATTTACGTTGACAGCTATAAGAACTTTAACCTTGTAATCAAAGACAACACTGCGACTCTCTGTCCGCAGTTTATCTCTTTCGTCGTGCAGAACTGGCCGCGCATGACAGGCCTTCCGTCTTATGCGCCGTTGATTGCGTCTTTTGTAGACGTGACGATTGAGAATAACACAGTCGGTCTTGCGGGGCCGAATAGTTGGTACTACAACTTCAACAATCCGCCTTACAATGCGTCGTTCTTCCTCTATCAGTACGATCGCGACGTGACTGATCTCTATAATCCTGGACTTATTCCCGGCTTTAAGAACATCAACATTCAAGGCAACACGATAACAAACTCTAACGGGAATGATATCGTATACAACAACGGCGGATATTGGCCAGCGACCGGAGCTTACGCCAATGGCGCTCCCGGCGGCCCTGTGCCTAACGTCACAGACATTCGCGTCATTGAGCTACCTACACCTCCAGCCGCACCTCGCAGCTGGGACTTTAAACCCGCAGTGCTTGAACCCGCAAAGAGTGCGAAGCCTGTCATTTTGAACAGGTTGGTGTACAAAAGTCTTACAGTGGCTGGGTTTACGCAAAACCTAGAAGCTTGGGCGGGCGCGTCTCGCATCTTTGCGATTCAGAATATCAGCATACCTAATCAGAATTTCTGCATTAGGCTCGGTCAGGACATCAATGTTCCGACGTACGTTATGGCGATAAAGTGGGTGTCACAGGGTTTCGTAAAGCGTTATAAGCTTTGGTCTAACGGCTACGAACTCTTGAGCTATCCGCTATACAATGGCGAAATCATTCCCGGTGAAGGTGCGCAGTTTGAATACTGGACCACTTCTTTCGCGACGAGGGCTTTCTCCGAACAGTTTGAGCTTCTGACAGACATCTTAGAGAAGCCAGATGACTGTTGTGACGAGATTGGTACCGCGCTTGCGAATGGTATTTGTCAAATTGGAATACTACCAAATCCATATCCGGCAGTATATCCAATAGATAATTTCTACGTGTGTCCGGTGGATTAACAAAAAAATCCAAATCAACCCTAAGGGTTATCTCTCGTCTGAGGGGTAACCCTTTTTTACTTTATGGCACTAAATACTAATCCTTTTATTGAGGGTATTAACCCGACGGCTACGTTTGGCGGATACGCTAGCGTGCTTCTGCAACTCATTCGTCAAGCCATTCCGTCGTCGACGTATGGTATGGTCTTGTTTGACACCACTGCGCCCGACGTGACGGGGTCGAATGCGTGGAGAAAGACTTGCGTTTGGCTTAATCTGACGAATCCTAATATTCCGACCGTCAACGTCTATAAAGAAGGAACGTCGCCGGGTTGGATTAATGTCAACAACATTATCGGTAATGGAGCAATCACGACTGCGATGATTGCTAACGGAGCAGTAACGCTTCCTAAGCTATCTACAAGCGGTGGCACAGCTCTGCAACTTATCCGCGTTAATGCTACAGCTACTGCGTTTGAGTTTGTCTCGCTGGCAAGTCTTGTAACGGTTGGATCTATTCCTATCGGATCTCTTATCACTACGGGAATTCCTCCCGGTGAAATGCGTTATGCTGGCGTAGTAGGTCCTGGTACAGCTACTTGGTATACGCCTATACAGATTATTAATAATCTACCTGATAGTTCTATCAATCCTGATTTGCTAGGCGTGCCGGGCGCGCTGACTTCTCGCAGCCAATTCCTTACGGCGCGTACGGCTGACACTTTTGCATCTTACCGTTACTTTGAGCCGAATGTAGATATGCTCAATGCTACGATGAACGGTGCTAAGTTGCAGGATGCTACAGTAGGTCCTGAGAAAATCTTTTCGACTGCCGTACCCGATGGTTACTTGTTGGGTAAAGTTGCAGGTGTGCCTAATTGGGTTCCGCCTTTAACAGTTGCTGGTGCCACAACTAAGTATGTTGATACTGTAGCACAGACATTGACGCAGAATCTACCTGCTTATGGTGTTACGCTTTCAATAGCTCATCCGCTTGCACAAATGCCCACGACATATCGTGTGGCTCTTTATTGCGCTGCTCCAACTGCATTTCAAACATATATTATCGGTGATGAAATTGATTTAGCTACAGTTAATCAAGGTGTTCCAGGTGATTGGTGGATAGCTTTTACTGTTCAATTAACAAGCTCTGCTGTTGTTCTTAGAAGATTTGCGCCTGGCACTATTCAAATACCTGATAAAACAACAGTAAGTAATATATATATAACAGAAGCTAACTGGCGCCTCCGTCTCTACGCCACCTACACATCCTAAACCATGAACTCCCTCATCCAACAAGTTTCCGAAACAGTCGGAGTTCTTCCTGACTCACAGGATAAAGAGTCTCAGGTACTCGGCTGGCTTAACCGAGCGGCCGTGATGATCTATGACCAGTATGATCTGCCCGGCTCTGTGTTTGAGCAGTTCTTCTGCGTCGACAACAATTACCACGTCATCACGTTTCCGTGGTATGTAGGTGCGATTCGCGGCGTGCGGTGGCATGATTCGTCGCGCCTTATCACTCTCACTGATATGCGTCCTCGCTATCATGGAGTGCCTTGGACGCAGCCTTATCTTAAATGGCGGCAGATTCAAGCTACGCCGTTGCATACCCCGCTGACGAACGCGGGGCCTTTGACGTTTCAGATCAATGCGGCCGAGACGCAGCCGTTTGACGTGATCGTGAACGGTCAGACTTCTCGCGCGGCCAACGTCACAGAGATCCTCACTTTTAACGTAGGCGACACTGTCAAGTCCACAGTCAATCTGTTCGAGCCTGAAAGCCCATTCGGC
>Ga0209354_10000540_pt1 | contig 17943 bp, 29 predicted proteins | sample LauGreSpBDMM15DD_2_FD_187562 | JGI IMG/M metagenome (GOLD analysis project Ga0209354, IMG submission 187562) | Freshwater lake microbial communities from Lake Michigan, USA - Sp13.BD.MM15.DD (SPAdes) (version 2) | ecosystem: Environmental > Aquatic > Freshwater > Lake | place: Lake Michigan...
AGTAATACCATGGCAACTGCTAAGAAAGATAAAAACTGGATTCAAAAAGCTGTTAATCCAGCTCACAAGGGATTTTGTACTCCAGAAACTAAAAAAACATGCACTCCTAAAAGGAAAGCACTAGCTAAGACATTCAAAGCAATGGGTAGAGCTAGAAAAGGTAAATAATGATATTTGAACCTAGTAATAGGATTGATGTAAAGACACCTAAGGGAGATGGTATCATATGGTTAGTTACAGACTATGGTCATGAAACTGACACAATTTACACTGTAATTATTAATGAAACTGGTGAACTCTGGCAATTTACTCATAAAGATATCATAGTTAAACCGAATATAACTTTTAGAAGAAATGGCAACAATTAAAAAACCTGGACCATATAACCCACAAAAAGCTTCTGCTTATGTAGGTAAAGGAGTTCTTAGGAATGGTGGTGGTATCACTCCTGTTCCTAATGGTCCCTTGATTAAAAAGAAAGGGGAATTCAAAGGAAGCACATTGAAAAATGGTGGATCTACACCTGCATGGCAAAGAAAAGAAGGAAAATCTGAATCAGGTGGTTTAAATGCTAAGGGAAGAGCTTCTTATAATAGAGCTAATCCAGGTAAGCCTGGTCTTAAAGCACCACAGCCTCAAGGAGGTTCTAGAAAGAAATCATTCTGTGCTAGGATGTCTGGTATGAAGAAGAAGCTTACAAGCTCTAAAACAGCCAACGATCCTGATTCACGTATAAATAAATCTCTTAGGAAATGGAAATGTTAAAACGTAAAGATGGTTCTAAATCACCTCGTGGTTTATGGGACAACATCAGAGCTGCTAAAGGATCTGGAAAGAAACCTACAGCTGCTATGTTGAAACAAGAAAAGAAAATCAAAGCTAAAACTAAAAAATAATGGCAACTATTAAAAAATTGAAAAAAGCAGAAAACGGTAATGGTATTCCTCCTAAAGGAATGGTCCGTGGTGAAAGATCTGAAGGCAAACTCTATAAAAAAGCTGATGCTGATAAATGGGGTAAAGGCATGTCTGATGCATTAGATAAACAAGCTGGTCTTGGTAAATATGCTCCTAAGAAAGCTGTTAAAGCTAAAGACGGTGGTAATTTTGGTATGTTATCAGTAAAAGCTGGTGTTGATAAAAACCCTAAAGTTACATTTGCAGATAAGATTGCAGGTGCTAAAGGTATGGCTAAGTCTGGTAAGAAAGTAACCAAAGGATGTATGTCTTGCGGTGGTAAAATGAAAAAGAAATAATTATGGCAACAAAAGCTATGACATCAGGTAAAGCTAAGAAATCAGGTAAACCTAGATTAGCTCCTAAGGTTGCTCCTCCAAAACCAATTAATGGTAATTATATGAAGGAGTATGATGTAATAAAAAACAAAGGTAAGAGTCCTATGGCTCCTATGACTGGTAAGAAATTATCAAAATAATTATCTCCTCCTGCAATTAAAAACTGCACGCTTAGGTTGTGGCAACTCAGTCTAGAATGAGACCCTTAAAGGAGAGTATCAAAAGAAAAGCCCCCTGATTAATTTCAGAGGGCTTTTTTTTATTTCTTGATTCCCCAAAAATATAAATCTTGAGGCCATGTTTCTCTACCAATAAACTCATGCTCTGAGAAATAATCTTCCATATCTATCTCTTCACGAACATCTTGTTCTGTGAGATTCATGTAATAATCATTCTCAATCTCTGATGTAAATGGAGAGTCTTGAGGACTAGTTCTTCTAGTACCGTGCTCAGGTCTTCCTGTTGTAGCACAGCTAAATAAAAACACTCCTCCTGGTTTAGTTAACTTAATACAGTTTTTAATTGTATCCTTCCAAAACTCATCATGTTCAAAGCATTCTGCTGATATAACAATCTCAAATCCTTCAGAGTCTTTGAATTCATGTCCTCTACACACAACATCTACATTTTTTCCTGCACCAATGTCTACACCAATATATTTATAGTTTGTAAACAGATATCTATTGTTTCCATTAATATCTAATGAACCAATATCTAACACTCTACAACCTGTAAACTTCTCAGGAAATTTTCCTTTTACGTATGTCATGAATGTTCTTTGTTCTGGATGTGCCATTTTATAATTTTAAATATGTTTTTAATAATTCTGGATAATCTATATTCCAATGAGGATTTAGTTTAACCTCTCCTATAGGAATCTTTCCTATACTTCTTTCTTTTTCAATATGGGCACTGTGTCTTTGTATAGCGTTTAGCTTTCCAGGATGGTCTGTACCTTCACCACTCATGTGATAACCTCTTCCTCCCCACATGTAGAACCAGCTAGCTTCTTCTTTAGGTGGTTTGGCAAATAGTCTTCCTCCATATGCATTGATGCTTTCTATAAAAGTCATATCATATCCAGCATTTTCAATAGGATGTCCTCCTACAGCTTTCCAAGCTGACTTTCTAAACACAATACCAGAATTACCTATCCAACCAACTTGTTCAATACCTGTAATGTGGCACAACACTCCTGTTTCCCAATGAATAATATTTACATTATCAGCCATGTATTTAACTACATTCTGTAAATGATTTGATAGAGCTACATCATCATCATCCCACTGACATATAATCTCTCCTTGACATAGATTAGTTGCATAGTTTTCTTTCTCTCCTATGGTGTCAAATGTTTTAGATAGATTAACTATCTTAACTTGAGGGTGATCAAACACAAGAGTTTGTAAAGGATAGTCATTAACTATAATGAGTTCACACTTATCTGCAGGGTAATCCTGCTTGAGGAAAGACTCAATGCTCTCCTCAAGCGTGGACACTCTACCATAAGTTATGCATTTACATGAAATAAATGGATAGCTCATTTTACCAAATTTGAATAATGTCAAATGGAGATACTAATATTACAGTTTGCTCCTCAGATAATGGAACTAGTATAGCTTTCTGCAATGCAGAAGGATCTACTAACACTACATCATTCACTTTAATGTGATCTACTAAGTTACCAACTTGTAACACTTTTAACTTAGACATCTTCTGAATCATTTCTTTTTGTAATGCTTCTTTAGTGTTCTCATCAACGATTAACTTACTTGTTTCATCCTGTACAGGTATCTCTAAATAGATACGATTTCCTAATAATGTAGACATAATTATTTGTTTAAATTGTTAAATCTTGTAATATCCTCACCAGTTAAAGTGATTTCTGTTGAATACGTATTACGCTCTCTCTTAGTTCCTCTAGTCTTTCCTGTCTTAGGATCAACATCAGGCACCACTTCTGAACGCTCATGTGCATCATCTAATAAGACTAATAGCTTATCATCATCTACTTGTACTGATCTAATCACTTTGTTTAGGTTAAAGCTATCTGTGTAGACTTTACCATCTTCTGCTGTTCTTGTGTAAAAGAATAAACTCATGTTATAATTGGTTTTGTTTGTTTAACAATGTTAATCTTTGGATTAACACACTTTCGTATGTTTCCATTGCTTCTAACTGATCCTCTAATAAATTTTGATGATCATGTGTAAGACCTCTATAAGCAGAATTTATTGTAATGAATTGTTTTAACATTTCAATACGCTCTGCTAGTTCTGATCTTTCATCTAGCAGTCTTTCATGAAAGGTAGATTCTTTTAATCTATCTTCTAATTGTACATCTCCTTCGTAACCTGTTGCTGCACTCATTTTGTTTGATTTTGTTTATAAAATTGATTTGTTAAATATTGAAGCTCATATGTATATGCTTCTTCAGTTTCTTCAGTTAGTGATATTCCCACCCTTCTCATAATATCTATTGTAGCATGTAAAAGTTCATGCATCACTATAGACTCATCTTCTGTATTAGGTAACCATATGATAGTGCTTCCCCCATTTATGGAGGTAAATGTGGTTCCTCTGCTATTAAAGTCATCGGATGAAGCTGTACTATCCAGATGTTTCTTTACATAAGTAAGAGCAAATGCTGTATCTTCTGTAACAAGAACATTCACATCAAGATCAAATGTACCACCGTTAAGTGGTATAACTTGATATCTTGTTGTTAAATCAGCAACTTTATCATCATGCATATACATAAAGATAGTAAAAGTGATAACTACTGATGTTACAAAAGCTATCCAGTTAATTAATTTCATACTTCTGTTTTAATTGTTCACGTCTTTTGTTAACTTCATCAAATTTGTATATATCAGCTTCTACATCAGCATGCTCCCAGAGTGTCAAAAGTATGATATTTTCTTCATCTAAAGCAGCTTGAAGGTATTTTTCTTTTGGTAAAATATGATGAAAGAATATATGCAATGGCTCAGATCCTAAAGAAGTTCCACTAACTTCAGACTTATGAGATCTTTTTTTCCATATATGTAAAAATAAATCTCTCATAGGATTTATTTGTGTAATAGGACTCTTTTCAGGAATCTTCACCTTAAAACCTTTAGTGAGTGCTAAAGGTTTTCTAGGCTTGTGCTGAAAACAGTATTCTCCATCACATTTCTTACCACATGTTTTACATGTACTCATTTTAAACCAGTTGATCCAAAGCCTCCCTCACCTCTTTCTGATTCTTCCAAGCTAGAAACAATCTCAAAAGATAAAGGTAGCACTTCTTCAAAATAGATTTGAGCTACACGATCTCCCACATTATATGGAAACTCATGATCAGGATCTAAAGATGTATAGATGACCATCCATTCTCCCCTATAGTCAGAATCAATAACCCCAAAGGAATTATTAACTACCCACTTAAATTTAGTTAAATTGCTTCTAGGAACAATAATACCTTTATATCCTTTAGGTATTTCTGTCTTAAATCCTAGACCAACCTTCACTTTACCAACTCCTGGGGTGATAGTGTGTGCATACACATCATATGCAGCAGCATGCTCGCTACCCTTGATAGGTAGCAAAGCATCTTCTGTAACTTTTTGTAATTTAATTTTCAACATCTTCTTCTATTTTAGTTTCTACGTTATTAATCTTGTTAAGAATCTCTTTTTTAATCTCATTATAAAACTCCTCATTATCAGTTAACATTGCTCTGAACTCTTCAAGATCATACTTATGTTCACCAATAGTCATAGTTTTACCATACTTTCTACCAATTCCGTGCTCATTAATAAGTTCCATAACTTCCTTAAGCTTATCAATTCCTGTGCCATAAACTATCTCAAAGTTAGCTAGTCTATAAGGAGGAGCCATTTTGTTCTTAATAGCTTTCATTTTAGTGATGTTACCATAAGCTTGATCACCTTCTTTAGCTAAAGACTTAGAGACTTCCACTCTTACATCTGAATAGAACTTCAATGCATGACCACCTTGAGTTGTTGTTGGATTACCAAACATAACACCAATCTTCTCACGATATTGACTAACTACAATTACACAAACATTATGTTCTGATAATGCACTCTTCAACTTTGGATAGGCATTACTATTTAATAAAGCTTTTCTACCGATAGAAGAATCACCCACTTCACCATCTAGCACCTTCTTAGGAATCAATGATGAATCTGAATCGATGATAACAAGATCAATGTCTCCAGTGTTAATCATATCCATTGCAATTTGGAAACCTTCCTCACCACATGATGGTTGAGCAATTAACATCTTAGTTGTGTCCACTCCTAATGCTTGAAAGTATTTCTTATCAACTGCATGCTCTCCATCTATATACAATACTGTGCCTCCTGCCTTTTGACATTCAGCTACAGCATGACCACAGATTGTAGATTTACCAGAACCTTCCCAACCCATAAGCTCATAAAGCTTACCCTTAACAAATCCACCAACACCTAATGTAACATAATCAAAACCAATACTTCCTGTACTGATTACATCATAGTTACCTGTTGATTTACTGTCTAGAGTTAAAACTGTTCCTACACCATAAGCTTTGTTTAGCTTGTCTAATGCATCTTGAAATTTGGAGATTGAGCCCTCCTGAGGCTTTGCTGCTTTTGCCATTTTTAATTGTTTTTGTGTCTACAAATATAAGTCTTTTGGTGCTATTTTCCTAGTAATTGTGCATAAAAAACCCCCTAGGTAACAACTCCTAGGGGGACACAATTGACAAAAGAAAACGAACACAATATTATAAAGTTTTATTCAAACTTACTAATTTATTTCACAAGCTCCTCCAGCACATGCTGCCACTTGTCCAAAATCCACAGTGTCATCTAACTCCATCACCTTAGTTAAATCAACTGAAGTGATGTGTGAAAGTTTCTCATTATACTGCTCTTCTGTAATGTCTTCAAATGGAGCTTGCATACCTTCAAAAGATCCTCCAAAGTATGGTAATACGCTTAAACCATTGTATGTATCTCTATTCTCCCACATCCAGTCACCTACCATTTCCCATTCATTTAAATTAAATGATTTAAACTCATACACTCTATCTTTATCAATAGAAACTGTAGCTGATACATTATGTGTATTTGCTCCATTAATGTGACCAGGTAAAATCCATTCTGTTGCAAACTTCTTAACACGCTCTAATGTATCAATAGCTGTTTCTGTTCTCATAATAGATCCTTCTGGAGCTTTAACAGGGATACGAACACACACTGTATCTTTTGGACGTAATACATCATCTTCACATAAGTCTGGATGATTAATCATTAGATAGGCTGCAATGTCTTCATTCTTATTAAATCTCATGGTTCTTAAATAATATGGAGCATGCCAAGCATGAATTCCACTAGCTGTACCAAGGACAAGACTTGTTGTTCCTGAAGGCTTTATACAAGTTACACGAGCTGCTTCATTAGTTCCTATAACAGCACTAATCATACTATTAGTCACCTTAGCAGTGTTTGCTGCTATTTCTAGGTTGTATTTAAGGATTTCTCCAGAACCTATACCTGTCATACCAATTCCTAACAAAGCGTCTTTTTGGGTTGTTTTAGACCAAATAGGACGTAGGTAGTGGAAATCATAAAATCCTGCTTGTAATGTACCAAAGAATGCAGCTGTTGCTACACGATCATTAAGATCTGTTTGATCTGTTACATCAGATACATTCACTTCACATAAGTTACAAAACTGGAATGGTCTTAAACCAATTTCACAACATGGGTTAGTTCCCCAATCTTTGTTATTAGTCCAATAGATTCCTGGTTCACCAGATCCAGAAGCTTCAATCCTCTTCCATAGAGCTTGAAACTCTTCTTCACTAACTTCTCCTCTTTCTAACACTGCAGAGTTATTGCTTCTACCTCTTTGTTCATTTAACTCCCAAAAATCACCATATTTACATGTAATCATCTCTTCATCATCATGGCTGAACAAGCTGATCATTGCTGATCTACGAATTCCACCTGCAAGAACAGAGTTAGCTATATGACACATAATATCATGACATTCTAATGGTGATAGTTTCTCACCATCTTCCTTTCTTTCCATGATAGCATCAATATGAGCTAAAGCTATCTTCAATGGTTCTGGTCCAGGTGCTTTACCACCAGCTGTTACCAATCTAGCCCCTTTCTCACGGATAGCTCTAAAGTCAAACTTAGGCTTTGGACCTCCATCAAAATAGAACTTCATTAACATCTTAACAGAATCAGCCCAACCCATAATAGAATCTTCAATAAGGTAGGTTCTTTGTTTATAGTTGTCTTGTTTCTTTATAGCTGGCAATTGCTCTACATGATGCTTTTGTACTGAAAATCCTACACCAGATCCTCCTAATAACAAGAACATTGTCTCACTAAAGCTATACAAGCTGTCTACAGGTAGGTAAGCACAGTTATATCCTCTTGCATTATTCACTTCCATAGCTGCTCCTGCAAACTGCAAAGCTCTCATAGATGGTAACACTTTCTTTTCTCTGATGAATACAGCACTTTCTACAATTGCTTGTTCTAATTTAGGATATTTCTTAATCATCATAGCTTGATATCTATCAACTATCTCATCCCATGTCTCTCTTCTCTTTAGTGTGGGTATGTATTTAGCATACTTACTAAAAACGGTTATGCTCGATAGAGCTTCTAGTCCTAAATCCATTGTTTTATTGTGTTTTATTGGTTAAAAATGAAGGGTTGCGAATATACAACCCTTCAAATTAGAAACCAAGAGGTTTTTAAAATATTATCTAATCAAATCTCTTATTTTGTAACCAAGTTCTGCATCGTTTGGATGATTACTAACCAAACTGGTTATTTCTTTATTCTGAGCTATTAACTTCTGTAGATAAAGAGTTGCGTCCATTAGTTCTTCCTGGAGATGTTTTAGATAATTATCCTTATTGTTAGTTTCTAGTGTGGTGCCATATTTAGCAATCCCCACCTCACTACGCTTAGCATATTTCTCAATAACTTCTAATACTATTTGATCACTCATAAGTTATCATTTAAAATTTGAAATGCTGTTTCAATAGCTTGTTTCTCAGCTTCTATCCTACTACCAAAACTGATAGTTGAACCAGTACTAGCCACTGCCCCAGATACAGAATAATTAAACCTTGGTTCAACATATGGCTGTAATTCTACAGTTGTTTGAATATATATCTTATTCTCATCAAATACATCAAATAAACCTCTAGGGTTTATTTCTATAAATGTTCCAATGTATTCAGCATCAATTGTTTGTCCTTTAGCATATTCTTTAATTTCATCAGAAACATCACCTGCTTCTATAGATTTAATGAATTGATCTGAGTAAAACTTAATCACTGTTTCAGCAGCCTTTGGATAGGCTTCTAATAATTCTTTTCCTGTCATTATTTTTTGTTTAAAAGTTTTGCCACTCTAGTTACCTGTAATATATCACCATGAGTCTTCCACCAGTCTCTTTCAAAACTGTGTTCATCTAAATCATTATATGAATTAGCTTCTAACTCATTAAAAATCAATTCGTTCTTAACTGATTCCATTTTACAAAAGATGATAGTTTTTTCTTCACCAAATTGTCTTACTAGTTCGTCTAGTATGTCTTTGTTATACATGTTCTTTAATTTTTTCTAAGTTTAAAATTTCTTTATCTTCTACAAACATTGTCCAAACTTCACTATCTTCATCTAATTTCATATCAATTTTCTCTTCCCAAAATTCTTTTAAGTCTTCTGTTTTGTTAAATATACGATACTGAAGAGTTAGTTTAGTCTCAAATGTATTTGTACTTATATAAACTCTCATTGTTTTTGGAAATAGTTCCTGAAACTGTTTAGATGTTTTAGAATATTTACCTTGTTTGACCAATTTAAAGTCTTTTTGATATATGGTGTTTAATTTGTAAACTAATACAACGTATCCATCTTCATAATCATAATCATCAATTATAGACTTTGTACGTTCATATTCCTCATCTAAAAACTCTTTGAATTTATCTAAATTTTCTGGTTTAAAGAGAAGATATACAGCATTTTTATACTGTATATCTCTCATACCATCTTTAATATATCCATTAATATATCCATTATCTGCCAATTTTTCTCTTGCAATACTAAGAGTTGGAACAATGAAAATAGATGTAATAGTTTTTTGTAATTTCATTTATGCTAAGTTTACTACACCATTATTTAAATAATTCTCTCTTGATATGTTCCATGTATCATTCTCAACAGCCCAAATCAAGTCATTGATAATAGATTCTACACCTGGATAATTACGTCCTTTGTGCTCAAATCCATCAACTGCAGCAGTCATACTATCTACAGTCATTTGATATAACAATGGACTACTATAGTTTGTGCTATCACAAACAATGAATATAGGAAGAAGTACATTATAACCATCTGCTAATAATTCAGCAAACTGATGTTTAGCACCATGCCAATATAAATATGCTTGTATATAAGACCTACGATATAGATAATACTCTTCATAGAAGTTTTCTACGGACCAAGTGCATTTCAAATCATAAACTTGAATTGTCTTTGCTGTATGATCTACAACAACTTTATCCATCATAGACTTAAACTTGTGATTAAACACATCATATCCTTCAATCTGTATTTGATTCAGCACTTCATAGCGTGCACTGTTAACTAAGTTAACTATCTCTGCAGTGATTGAATTACTTCTAAGCTCAGTTACAATCTTAGTAGCATTGTCTACATCTTGTAATGTTACAACTGTAAGACCTTTTCTTCTAACCTCAAGGATTTCCTTAAAATAGATTTCTGCGTCTGTTCCTATGAATTTACCAAGGACAGCCTCTAATTTAATTTTAAATCCTGAATCAGCGTGAGCATCTTTAGTTAACTCTTCAAACCCTCTAGTAACTATACCATCTTCATTTGTAGCTGCAGCTGTATGTTTATACAAAGCTTCTACAAACTCTAGCATCATTGCTGTTGGAGCACTATTAACTATAGACATGTGGAATCTGTTATCGAACTCATCTGGTTCTAATAACAATGTTTCTACCACACGTCCTGTAGTTGCTGCTTTATTATCTTCTTCTTCCACCTTCTCATTAAGGATATATCTTTTATGATACTTCTTACGATTGGTTGAGAACTCTTTTAAACTGGAAGAGCTATCCATCTTCACTGCTCTATATTGAGCTTCTGTTTTCATTGGTCCCTGTATCATGTTGTTTTTCTTTAAAGTCTTTAATAATTTGTTCACTCATTGATCTAATCTCCATTGGCACTTGTTTAAACCACCATCTAATCTCCATTTCATACTCACGTCCTTGCTCATCTTTTCCTGTTGGATTGATAAGCCAGAACATGTATTGTACATCTTTCATTGTTACAGATCCTTCATGCCAGATTTCTGTAAATGATGGAGCTCTGTTAATCTCTACTTTTATCATTTTTCTCTAATTTTGTTTTTTCATTGTGGCACACGGTGCAAAGAACTTGTAAGTTATCTGCTTCACAAAACAATCGGTTAACAAACCCATCTAGATCTGCTCCACAGTTTAAACTACCAGCTCCTACAATATGATCTACGTTAATATTCTTTTCTGCAAACCACTCTTTACAAATGTTGCATTTGTACTCAAACTTTTGTCTCTTGTTTGGTCCTTTATAAGGTCGTTTAGCTTTGAGTTTACATTCTGTAATTGGTTTCCACCATCTGCTCTTTTGTCTAAGACCGCTTCTTATAAATGACCAGAATCCTGACTCAGTCATTGTGCCTGCATTTCTAATTTTAGGAGCTTTTATTGCTTTAGTAGCTCTTTGCTTCGCTGTCCTTTTTTTCTTAATCATAATTTTAATTTAAAATAAACCCAGGGAGTTACCCCTGGGCTTACAAAGTTAATCTAAAGTCACGATTCTTTTAGAAATTTCATGCTTCATTTCATCCAAAGAACGTACAATATTGTACATTTCTGCAGCTGATAATGCTGGTAAATTGAAATCATATTTCTTATTCTCTGCAATGAAACCATCTCTAGCTTTTGTAGCAAGATCTTGTAATTCACGTATAGCATAAGACTCATCTAACTCCAATGTATCAAAATCAACATCGTGTAATATCTCAGTGGCTTCTTCACGAGCTACAGTCATAATTGGTAAATACTCATAACATCTACCTTTTGACTCACCAATACCTACAACTTTCATTGGATTGATAAGTACGATAACTGACGTATCTCCACATCCTACATAATGAATCTCATCACTAGTAAAATGTAAACCTTCAGCACCACAATCATCAGTGTTCCATCTGCATTTATCCATAGGCATATTCACTGGTCTACCAATTCTGATGTCAAATGTTTTTGTATGAGCATCTGTAAATCTATTCTCTGCTCTATTAGGAAGATCAAGATATAACTCAGTTAAGTTACCAATCTCTTCACCATATTCAGACTCATCATGTTTATAGATTGTACCTGAACCAGAACACTCATAGCATTCGTCACTATCTTCAAATCCTTCTTCATCTTCATCAGAAGGAACATATCCTGAACCATCACAATTTGTACATGGCTCTAGTTCTTCAAATATAGATTTAGCAACCATTTTGTATTCACCATCCTTTAAGAATACTAAATAATCATCTGGTTTCTTCTTCCATACAGCTTTCACCTTATTATATGCATTACTTACAAAGTGTACTAATTCTGTAGATCCATGAAGTGTAACCACATTACGCAATGCTACAAAGAATCCTTGCTTAGTGATTCTGAAGCTATTCTTCTTTAAGAATACAAATAGCTTATCAGCAACTTCAGCTCTAGGATTCAAACAACACCACATAAAGAATCTCTTAAGACCTTGATACTCATCATCTTCTTCCATAACCTCAGCTATTTCTTCAGAAGATAATCCGTGAATAAAATTCAAAGAACCAATAATCTCTAAGAATTCTTCTACCATAAGGGCAGGTAAACTTCTATTGATTCCTTTCAAATACAAAGAACCATCTTTCATCTCAAAGTCTGCAAGGGTAGATAGATATTCAGCTCCTGTTTGAATAGCTTTAGCTTTTGCAAACTGAGCTTCTTTAACTTCTCTGTCTTTTACCATCTCTGGAGAACTAACAATTCTCATTAAACAAGACTCTGTTCTGCAGTCTCTTGCTTCATTGAAATGTTCTGCTGTTGCACCAGACTTAGTTAGGATAGAACCATCGTTTAATACAATAGTTAATGTATCATTCACCATCTTGATGTTCATATATGGTTTAGACGCTCTATCTGCATTCATTATATCAATTAATTGATCTGAATAACTCTGTACAGGTTCTTGAGGTCCTTGAATCATATCAGATTCATAATCATTAATATAACTTTGTGTTTTTACAATTTCCAACTCTAATTTTAAGTCTTCTAATTGTTTTTGTTTCTGGCTCTTGAACCAGCTTAGGCTAAATAATCCCATTGTGTTTTGTTTTTAATTGTTAAAATATATTCTAAATAGCATACTGAAATAGCTGTAGTTATCAGAGGCTCTGCAATTCACATCTTCTATGAATTTAGCAAAAGTCTCATCAAGAATGTCTATTTCCCATTTGTTTATGAGTGCTTTCCACATGCACTCATAATCTTCCATATCAATATGTGGCAATGTTCTATCTTTGAACATTGCATACATGACCTCCATTAGGAGATCATGCTTGCTTTGTTTTGTCATACTATATTATTTGTAAGTCATTAACTACTTCTTCTGTCAGCACTTCTTCCAGAGGCAAATCTTCATTCATCACTGGAAATTTGTAATGTTCAAGATTAACCTTTTGCTTATAATACTTAAATAAGTCAGCAAGCATAGGAGTTAATCCTTCATTGCTTTTGCTTATATAGCTTGGGATGTTGTTGAACAGTGGTTTAAGGAAAGGAAGTTTAGAAAATACAGCTTTAACTTCTAAATAGGTTGGATATATTTCCATATCAACTATCTTATTTGCAATAGCAAAATCAATAATGATATCCTCTCTATTAGAAGATCCAGCACCTCTATTATTACGAGTAAAAGTGATTAGATTCTCTACTTTTTGTCCAAGATCTTTAGAAACTAAGCTAATTCTTGCTGACTTACCAAACACTTCGCTATAGTCACTTATAAATCTATTAATCATTAATACTGTAGCCATTCTTGCAAATGGTTTGTTTTTACCTTCCATAAATTTATTTAAGTTTATCCAGTTATGTAATTTAGCTTTCTCTAAGTTTTCAAATGATGCCTTTGCTACAACAGCAAATGATACATGTTTCTTAAAGATTAGATATAATTCATCTAATTCCTTACGTTGTTCTTCTGTACCATAAACCATTAGCTTTGTACATTGATGTAACTTATTCATTTGAAACACCTTAGGAACAAACTTACAGCTTTGACCCCTTAGATAAACTTGAAGATCTGTAGCAATCTTTGCAGATAGCTCACCTGCAAGTCTAACTCTCTTAGTTCCAGAAGCTATATTCACTTGAGCCACCTTAATACGTTTTGCTTTTTGTTCAGCAATCCATGTTTCAGGCACCTCAATAGCATCTGCATCAATAAATGTATTTGTTAAAAGCTTAATAAGTTGCTTATATTCTGTAATGAGCTGTCTCCATTCATTAACTGGATACTTATCTAAAGCTAACATTGAGCGATATGTACTATAATCAGTTTGTTTTGTTCCTAATGTAAATTTAGCAATAGGTTTAACAAACTTGTGTGTTGCATGCCCCTCTCCTAAAAGACTTCTTAAATAGTTTTTCTTTTGGACAGTTAATGTTTCAGTAAATACATATACATCTCCATAACCATATCTATCTTTCTGAAGATCGTTAATGTGAAGTACAGTGCTGTAATAATTCTTAGCATCAATGAATCTACCATTAGAATATCTATATTTAAGATGATACTCACCTAGCATATATGCTTTAAGGTTATCGGCAACTCGTTCAAGATCTAGTTTCTCTATACCAGTTATCTTAGCTTTTGCCATTGGTGTAGTTGCATGTTTTAACAACTCATCTATATAAATTGTACCACGACCACCAACAAAATCAGGAATAGATCTATTTCTTTCAGAATAAAAGTTTAAAACAGCTTGTACATCATCAGAGTCTTTAATTGTTTCATTGAACTTATCCATATAAACATTAGCAACTTCCTTAAGCTTATTAAGAATAGTTTGTTTAGCTTCCTGTGTATATCTTAAAGCTTCTCTGTTTGGTGTAGGAAATAAGCCATCACTAAGACTAAATCTTAATGCAATTGGAATACCAATTCTGCTAATCCCTAACTTATCCCAGTCAATTGGGTAAGATACATTATCTAAACATAAATGCATGTAGTTGTTTGTAGATAATCCAGAGAATTGAAAGTGTTCTGATCTATATATTGTGAAATCATTATTTACTGTTCCTCCTATTGAAGAATCAAAATCAAAATATACACTCTCAAAATAAGCCAATTGCTCTTTAGTCTTGTTGGCAAAGTTATATCTATCACCATAAGGGACAGGAACAATCACCTTAACACCATTACATTCTGTTGTAGGTGTTTCATACAATAAATCGATGCTGTTTGTTTCCTCTCCTTCATACATCATATATTTTCTTTCTATTCCGTCTTTTCTACATACGAAATAGAAACTAGAACTATAGGCTAATGGAGCTTTAAAGCCCAATCCCATCATACCTAATTCTGTATTGCTGTTACGCTTGGTTGATTTACCATACTTACTGATGATATTAACTACATCATCTGCATCCAAACCAATACCAAAATCCTCAACAGCAAATTCATATATATCAGCCTTTGTGTTTCTTTTGAATGAAACTACAATTGGCTTGTCACATCCAGCTCTTCTATGACTATCCAATGCATTAGATGCACATTCACGGATAGTAGAGCCTATAGCATCTGAATACAGATTCTTACTTAACATCTGCATAAGGACTTGTGCAGAATCTAAGTCTAGTGACATTTTTGTTGTTTCTTGAGATTGTCCTTCCTCAAGAATGTGGGCTTCTGTTTGTTTTTCTAAAATCATAATTAGTAGTTTACGTCTATGTTAAATTGTTTTAATATTTCTTTTGATTTTTCTAGGTCTTCTACCATTTTTTGGTCTGTAATGTTGTCTCTGTTTAATTTCATGATTCTTGTATCTCTTGGTGTATTAACATAATCTTTATATATAAGACCAATTTTAAATGGTCCCACTTGTTCAAGACCATGAACTAGTAATCTACTTTCATATGATTGTTTAGCATATGGAGCAACTGAAGGATGATAGTATTGAACTGTACCACCTACACCTCTTCCAAAATAAATACCAATCCTGAAGTCATTACTATTAGCCACTGCTATTAAATCGCCTTTTTGGATGTTTCCACCCACTGTTACATTGTACATAATTGTGTGTTTTTAGAATGGTGCAAACTCTTGCAACCATTGGATTTCATAATTGTTGTTATCTTTTAGAATCTTATTCACCTTACCAAACACTCCTTCAGTGTCCCATTGTGAATTCTTATAGCTAGCACTAGCAGGATGACTTACTGTGAATGAATAGCTAAATGGTGGTGCATATTTTTGATACTTAGCTGCATCTTTACCTAGGAATATGACTGGTACACCTGTTGTTGCTAACACTTCTTCAAATAAGTATTTAGTAAACGGTTCCCATAATGCAATGTGACTACCAGCTTTGTTAATCTCTGTAGTTAATGCAGCATTTAGCATTAATACACCCTGATGAGCCAGATAGCTAACATCTGGTGTCTTATTATATTTCAGGTTTAATCCATCATATAGCTCTATCTCTAATCCTTTATAGAATTGCTCTAGTGATGGCTGTAGTTCTCCTGTTGTAGAACAACCCATAAGTAGACCATCAGCAACTGGACCACCTTTTTTAAGACTATGGTAAGGACACATGCCTAATAGCACTATCTTCACTTCGTCCAATGGTGTTTCCATAAAGCATCTATAAACATTGTTAGATAGGGGAGCAATTGTTTTGCCTCTTTGGCTTTCTTTCTTTAAATACTTGTATATCTCATCACAAGCTTCACTCTCTATGAATGGCTGCATTTTTACATGCCAGGATTCATGAAAGTTCTCTTTGAATTTGTCCCAGTTCATATGTTATTTGTTTTGGTTATAAGTTTGATTGTAGTATTCTGCTGGATTATATTCATCCCTTAGTGCCATATCTTGACTTCCGTTATTATACGCAGCTAGTATTTGCTCTTTTTCTTTTCCAAGGTAATTATTCTTAAACATTTCCCAATGAATGCTATCAGGGTTAATGTCTTTCGTTAATTCTATTCTATCTAATGCTAATTCCATTGCTGTTTTCATAATAATTCTTTTTCTTTTAAATAATCCTCAATGGCTTTTAGTCCATGAGCTTTGGCTAGATCAGCCCAGTCCTTGATTCCTTCAGCTAAATACTTACGTGGGACGTTAGCATAACCAAAATCAAACAATTGTGTAATCTGTTGTGAGTTCTTCACTCCTGTTACATCACTATCAAAGCTTAGTATTTGACTATCTGAATTAGCTTTTAGATATTCCACATTCTCGTGTGAGAAACAGCCTATACCTTCATTCTGAATAGCACAGCTGCATGGAAATATCTTCTTCATAACCATATAGTCTTTCTTACTCTTATTGATAAATGCCACCTTGCAATTCTTTATATCCTCTAGTCCGTCCATACAGGTGATTGGAACATTATTAGGAACCCATTTGCTTTTCTTATCAGCAAACGGTCTATAAATCTTCCAGTGTTGTCCTTCATATAGATAACCAAATGTAAGATCGGTTGTCTTTAAGGGAAACTTCTGCTTGTTTAGATAGAGAGTCTTTATTGCATATATGTTATTATCTCTAAGGTCTTGTAAGTCCTGGTGATATGAAGCCCAATAGGCTAGCTCTTCTGTGTTAAACTTTCTAACACTCACCTGAATAGTGGCATATCTCTTTTCTAGCTCTGGTTGCTTATACTCAGATACAATCTTCTTGTAATCATCTGTATATAAACCATTTACAAATCCTAGATTGAAATCTTTATCTATTAGTCTCAACACCTCACTGGTATCACGTAGATTAAATAATGCTTGTACAAAGTTAAAACAATCCCCTCTCAGGTTTGTATCAGCAAAATCTATAAACGATAGATAACCAAGCTTATTACCAATGACAAAAGATGGGTTGTTCTCTTTCCTGAATGGTGAATAAGTAACTTGATTTAATCTCCAAGTGTGGTCTGGCATATAGAATCTAAAGATGTCATATTCAGATATCTTACTAAGTATAGCATCTATGCTAAGCTTACTCCTTTTTACTCCTCCTATCATAATCTTTAGTTAATAAAAAAGCCCCACCATTTCTGATGAGGCTTTCTTGTATTATTGAATGTTAATAATCTGCATCATCCTCAGAAATTGCTTTATCTGAAGCTACTAAATTATCATCAGCACTATAGTCTTTAAGGTCTCTTAGTGTATAATAATCTCTACAGCCATACTCACCAGTTACATTTAAAGCAAATCTTTCATGAGGTTTTAACTCTTTAGATTTCTTATTACGTAATCCGTTTAGTACATCTTGTTTG
>Ga0209354_10000541_pt1 | contig 17929 bp, 28 predicted proteins | sample LauGreSpBDMM15DD_2_FD_187562 | JGI IMG/M metagenome (GOLD analysis project Ga0209354, IMG submission 187562) | Freshwater lake microbial communities from Lake Michigan, USA - Sp13.BD.MM15.DD (SPAdes) (version 2) | ecosystem: Environmental > Aquatic > Freshwater > Lake | place: Lake Michigan...
AGGGCAGGGGTCTGGGCGCCTATTCGGTCGATAATAGTGGCGTCGATTCGATCCGTTCGAGGGTGTATCCCGAGCCTGTCTTGCCGGTGTTGTGTCCGGTGACGAGGCGCCAGCCGGTTGACTCAATGTCGTGGCGTCGGCGCTCGCGTAGGTCGCGTCCCTTCTTCGATCCGAAGCCGACCATCTGGCAGATCTGATTCCACGACGTGTCCGCCTGGACGGTCGCAGATAGTTCCTCCCATGCGAGGATGACGAGCTCGATGTCCGGGTGAATCGGGACGGGTGTCGTGTCTGGCTCCAGCGTGCCGGACCCGGTTCCGTCCTGCGGGACAAAGACTGCTTTCCACACGTCGGGCTGCTCGTCGTCTTTAACCTTCTCGGTCGCGCAGCTGACGATACGCTCGTCGTCTTGGCTGACTTTCATGATCCAGTCAGCGGCGTCACCGATCACGGTCGAGCCGCGTTCGTGTCCCGCGTTCCATCCTGCGTGGTGGATTGGAACGACGGCACAGCCGTAGCGTTCGCGCAGGCTGTCTACGATGCCGATGTATTTCGTCATGTCTTGCGAGCTGTTCTCGTCCAGACCCGATGCGCTGCGCGCCAACGTGTCGATGACGAGCAGCGATGGCGCCGAGGGTAGTTGGTCGATCGCTAGGCATAGTTCGGCGAGGGCGATCGGGTCGTTGAGTGGGACGCTGCTGGTTAGTGCGTGGAAGCCGGGGATGTTGCTGACCAGGCGCGCCGCTTTCCATGCGTTGATTCGCTTGCGGAGGCTGGCCGCGCCCTCAGACATGATGTAGGCGACGGTGCTGCCGGCGGCGTGGGTTGCGAGTCCGTGGTAGTGGCGCCCGGTTGTGATCGATAGGGCGAGGTCGAGTGCGTCGAATGTCTTGCCAGACCCGCGGCGCCCGTAGATCAGACCGTAGCCGCCGAGTGGTAGCACCTTGTCTACTAGATACGCGACGGGTGGCAGGTTCTCTATCTGCGTCTCGTTGAGAAACGTGTAGCGCCGCTCGGTCGTCTCGGCGCGTTCCGTGATGAGGTCGCCGAGGTACACGGCTGGCATGTATTGCGGCACATCTGTCGGCTCAAGCTTGCCGATGCTGCGAGCGATCGCCGCGACCTCGGCGACGGGGAGTGGCGGCTTGTTCTTCAGTGCGTTCTCTGCGAGCAGGGCGGCTTCGATTGCTGTGACACTCATGCCACGCCTTCGCATCGATCCCGCCAGGCTCGCTAGCAGATTGTTCCTGCCGCCTTTTGTCTCGACGTGATCGTCTTCGAGGATCGGCGCTGGTGCCTTGCGTCTGCCCGTAAGGTAGTCGTGAAGCCATGCCGTGACGGGTGGCGCGGTGGTGGCGTCGGTGCCTTGTATCCATTTGTAGGTGGTGCCGTTCTTGTGCCTGCTCGGTGGCGCGACGATGTAAGAGACACCACCTCGGATGTCGATGCCCGAGTCTTCGCCGGTGCCGACCGATGGCGCGTACGATCCCGAGGGGTCGTCGAAGTGAACGTGCCAGCCGTTGCCGGTCTTGGCGATCGGTGCCGCCATCATCGCCGTGTGCGTATCTAGGTCGCAGATGTCTTTGAGGTGATCCTTCGCTGCGAGCGAGTCGAGGTCGACGATCACGCGACGCGACGCGCCAGCGACCAGACCAATATTCGCTTCGGGCGTGTCTTCCCATTGTGCGGCGACGAGCTCGGCGTCGAGCATCGGGCTAGACGCGCCATGCTCGCCGAGCGGGTGCTTGCCTTCCGACTCGCAGTCGACACGTCCACAGCTGCACTTGCCTTCGTCTTTGATCCAATGCAGCGGGATGACGCCGTATCCTAGACTGGCGTATTTGGCTGCGGCGGTGCGAAGGCTAGGTTGCATCGGTGGTGGTGGCACGGTCAAAAGCTTCACTCAACAGTCGGGATGCTTCTCTGAAGGCTGCATATCGCAATTCGTCGTCGCCCGGCAGGGGTGTTTTGCGTAAGACAATGACGAGTCCCATCTGCTTGAAGTCGAACGTTTCGATCTTGATTCCCGACTTTCTGCCGACGAATCTCCACCACTTACGAATCCCCGCCACGTCCTTTGGTGAGTCGTACGGGATCTCTAAAGACAGTCCGCTCGTCAGTCTCTTGGCGTCTTGTTCGTAGGTTCCAGCTCGTTGTGCATCTTTCATGGTGGTCAGTCTTCCGTCGTGGTGGTTAGGGCTTCTTGTGCGATCTTGACGAGCTGCTCAAACTTCTGGTGCCGGTAGGCGCGTGGCGTGTGTTTGTAGCGTGCGATCTGTTCCAGCGCAGCGCGATACGCGGCGTGTTCGTCGGAGATGTCACGAGTCATAGCGTCACCGAGGGTGGCGCGTCGGACAGTTCGGCGTCGAGCCAGACGAGCAGCATCGCTTGGTAGACGATCAGATCGTGGAGTTCCTCTGCGGCTTCGACGATGAATCGATGCGGGTCGTTCCACTTCAGCCAGTCCCGCTCATGCTCGACTTCTCCCGCACGATACTTCGCTTCGATCTGTTCGTTGAAGTCTCGCCGGCGGGTTACTGCCTCGATCATCTCGCCGATACCGTCGACGACTTCGGGGATCTTCGCAGCGAGCAGAGGCCAAACGTCGGGCTGGTGGATAAGGTCGCTGCGTTTCATGCTGCGGCTGCTTTCTCGATCGGGATGTAGGTAGTGACGGGGACGAGATGATAGACATCCCCATCGGCGGTCGTGCCGGTGTCGCACTCGTCAGCCAGGGCGGTCGTAATCTTTGCGATCAGGGTATGGACGACGGCAAGGTCGAAATTGACATGGTGCATGTTGAAGGCGTCAAATGTTGATTCGTGGATGATGTTGGCGAGCTCGAAGCCGTCATGGATTCGGGATAGATACGCCGGCGTGATGGTGATTGTGGTCTTCACGGGCGCGGCTTGTCGAGCGCGAGGAACAGGATGACCAAGCCGGCAAGGATCAGGACGCTAGTGACCGTCATCGTCGGCCTCGATATGGTACTTCAACGATTCGAGTGCTTTCTGCGCGATAGATCCTGCCGGATGGGTTGGGAAGTAGGCGGCGATCGATCGTGCCGCGTGGATCAGTTTCTCGTTGTTGCGTGATTGGGCGCGCGTGACTCTCTGCTCTTTGAGTCGTCCGAGCTTGTAGGCGGCGCGCTCGTCTGGTGTCGCGTTTTTTGGGTAGTCGTCAAGGCTCATCGTCGCCGCCAGCGCTGGATGACCTCGCCAACAACCAGCGCCACGATCGCGGCGACCAGGGCGATCAGCACGGCAAGATTGAGTGCTTGGTCAAGAGTCATCGGAGCGCATCATTAGGGTTGCCGGTGGTCCAGCCAATTGTGTAAGAGCATTCCCACGCCGTATGCCCGTTCGTCGGGTACGTGCGCTCTGCCCATCGCCATAGGCGCTCGGCTGCCCAGAGTTGCTGGGCGATCGATGCGTCTGACATGAGCTCAATGTTGCGTGCGCTGTGCGGACGGAAGTCGGTCCAGTTCTGGCGCGTGAAGCCGAGGCCACCGGGAAAAGAGTGATTGTAATTCTGCTTCCACGCGATGCTTCGGATGCGCTGCTTGTCAGTCTTGACATCGTGCCAGCTGATCCCGCGCTTCGGCTGCTCACACATTCCAATTCTCAACCATGTCCGAAAGTGGGGAGGATACCCTGCAAACGGGCTAGAGGATGCGGCATGAGGCGCCGGGCGGCTCGCGCCTTGCGCCAGGCTTGCGGAGTATAGGCCGATCAGGATGCACGCGAGCGCCACGATGACGCCGACGATGAAGCCCCTATCCCAGATGCGAGCCTCGCGGCTTTTGCGCCGATCCGCCTCGCGCTGGATGCCGATCTCGATGCCTACCGAGGTGGCGAGTTCACGATCACGCTTGGCGCGTTCGTCGCGTACGCGCCGGGTGTGCGCGTCGTACTCGGTGAAGGCGAACGCGATGGCGATCTCTTCGGTCTGCTTCGTGCGTGTCTTGCGGGGTGTCATAACGATCCTTCCGGTGGTGGTCGGTGAGTTCTTCGGGCTGCGCCCGTAGTTTCCTGCAAGGTGCATTAGGCGCCGGAGTCGACAACGAGGCAGAGGGCGCGCGCGATGCAGATCGCGTCCGCTTCGTCCTGATCGTCCAGGTCGGGCAAGATAGTGCGAGCGTACTCCATCGGTGCTTCTTTGCCGCCTTGCTTGATACCGATCAGCCGGCGCCACTCGGTCGGTTGCAAGCGGTGAACCAAGATCCACGGATAGGAGCGCAGCGCGAACGCTTCGAGGTTGCCGATCGTCAGCGCGCCGAGGATTGCCTGCCGTTTGAAACGGACGTAGGCTTCCTCAAGTCCGACGCAGACGACGAGACTGGAGTCCGTAACGCGGTTGACCTCCGCCATAATATGCCGCCAGCCTGCCTGCCGGTTGCGGAGATCGTCGCCGGTGTTCGCGACGTGCATCGTCCCGCTAGTCAGGAGCTCGCCAGTCTGAAGGATCATGACGGCGTACCCGATGCGGAGTGGACTGGCGTCCAGCCCGATGATGACGGTGTGAACGCCACCCGCACCGACAAGCGGATCGTCTTGAAGCCGATCATGCCCGACAAGGGTCGGTGCGGGTGGCGAAACTGTCATGCCGTGAGGTGATGGTTGGAATGCATGGACACACGGGAAGCGCATTCGGGCGAAAGTAAAAAAGTCCCGCCTGCATCACCCCTTGCGGAGGCTGATGGACTCCGCTGGGCAGAGCCCGTTACGTCAAGTTCGACCGCATCCATGCACTCCAGAGGAAATTGTTTCACGGCACGCTTGCTCATGCCGGCGCTTCGTCGACTTTGATTGTGCGACGCTTCGCCGGGATCATCGCTTCGAGCTGCTCCCGAATCTCCTCGGGCGCATCCTCGGCGTATTGCCACGCCTTCTGTGGCGTGACGTGCGCGACCAGGGGAGCCACGTTGTCAACGGCTTCCCACGGGATTAGCCCGTCAGCCGCAGCCGCTTCCAGCAGTTCGCGGATCTGTGCCGAGGCGATGCCCGACACCGACCCGCGACTGATTGTCTCCGATGCCTTGCCTTGCGGAGTCGTGATCGCGCCGCCTGTTCGGCGCACGCGGTCAGCGAGTTCGGCATTGACCCCCTGCTCGATGTTCCGCGCAAGCGTTCGGAGCCGTTGCGTCACGATCGACCAGATCACCAGATCATCATCGGTGGCGAGAGTAACGTCGAGCAGCTCCCCATCCGAAGTGATGACGTGCCGGTTCTCCGCGATGTTCTGGAGCGCGCCGACGGTAAGACCGCCGACGCGCACCGCGACTTCATTCGCCACTAGAACGGGATATCGCTATCGACGAGATCAGCCGTGACGGCTGCGACGCGTTCCGTGGTTGCAGCCTGCGCGGCTTGCTGCTGGGTTGCCGGGATCGTCATCGGCGTGGTCGGGTTGAACGTAATCTGCCACCCGCTCTTTCCGTTGGCTTCCCAGCGACCGAGGTAGCACGGTCCGATTGCATCGGCGCCCTGCGCGATCGCGTTCAGGACGTTGCGTGCCTGCGAGATGCGGGACGCGGACGCCTGGAAGGCCAGCATGGAAGGCTCCATGCCCTTGGCCTTGATCGTGAAGATCGTCTGGGGGCCGTACGTTCCCTCGCGCTCTGCCACGGCATTGACCATGTAAAAAGCGGTCTGCGAGTTGTGCAGCGCCGCCTTGTCTTCGAGCGACAGGTACGGCTCGCCGCCCCCTCCGAGGATGTCTTCTGCACTCACGATATTTGCCATCATTGAACTCCCTGTGTAGATGTTGGCTTGCGGCGTGTGCCGCGTGGTGGATAGTACGCTTCGGCGTCCCCGACTGTCTATACCAGTTTGTCAATTGGACTTGACACGGGGATATTTATGCCTTATCTTTTGGACATGGCAACCGCCACCACCACACAGGAGATCGAAATGACCACCACGCAAAAAGCCCCGACCACCATCTTCGCGATGGATGACCTAGACGTGAAAGCACTCTGTCGTCTTGGCAGCGATGCCGTCGGGATCCACGGATACTGCACCATCAACTTCTCAAACTGCCATGAGATCCGGTTCGATGTCTACTGCCAGATCGATGGCGAGGAGGTCTACGTCGGACGCAACCTCAAAAATAAAGCAGCAATCGCGCTAATCAACTCTACCAACACCGCCATCCACAATGGCGAGGAGGTCTAACATGAGCGCAGCCCACCACCTCCAATGCGCTCGCTGGGACATGTCAGCCATGATCGATCAGATGCACGAGTTCTCCGAGTGCGGCGAAGACTCTGCCTGCGAATTGCTGCACGACATCCAGCGCAACATCTCCAACGCGCTCGACGCACTCGGCGAGCCTCTCTGCCGGACACCGTTCTCGTTCTCGAATGAATATCGACCAGAGGGCTGGATTGAGCCTCTGCATCCTGACGACTGGTACACGGGAATGCCATCGTGAGCGCGACCCTAATCTACGTGTCCTCGACCATCGATCCTGTCGTGCAGTTGTGGGCGACAGATCGTGGCGGCTATGTCGTCGTTGAGCGTGATCGGCGACATGAGTTCGACTACCTGCCGGAAGCGCGTGCGTATGCCGTGGTGCAGACGCGAGCAATCAAACCAGACAGGAGAGCAGTATGAGAACCATCATCGAGGCTAACCTCTACAAAGCAGCTGACGCGCTGCTCGACGCCGAGTATCTGGTGCAGGAGAAACGCCGGCAGCGGGATGATCTGATCCGCAAGGCAGCACCCGGCATGACGCTCCAGGCGATCGGCGACACGGTTGGTCTGACGCGCGCTGCGATCGGCCTGATCGTGAAGGTGGGCGCGCCGCCGTCCACCACCACGGGGACAGGCGACGCGCCCGCGGAGTGACGATAGCAGTCGGGCGGCGGGTAATCTGTATGCAGGCGCCTCACCCTCCCTCTAGGCGACTCGCACCCGGCAGGATTCGCGTCCTGCCGGGTGTTCGCAGTTTGTGTATGATCGTCGAACACCACCACCAGGGGAGAACACCATGAGCAACCGTAGGCGCAAGCGAACAGGTCAGAACAAGATCGCGGCAAACCTGAAGGTGCGCCTTGACCGTGGCGCCGCGAAGCTCGCTGCGAAGATCCAGCGCCGCGCTGCGAAGGCGGCGGCGTAGTGCCGCGCGTCGTGTCGCCGGCCCGTCAGATCATGATCGACCGTGGCATCGACCCGGACGAGATGGCTAGCCTAGTGGGTTGTGGTCGAGACAAACTATCGCGCTACATGACGGGCGAGCGACACATCACGGCAGGCGCTCGCCATCGCGTGATCGCGCGCTTCGGACCGTCGATCCAGATTCTCATCAACGCGATCGACCAGGCTCGCGTTGACATGGAGGATCGTAACCCGTGGGATCGTGAGCTCGGGCGCCGCCGGCGACGGATGGACGACGTGCGCGCCGAGGCAAAAGACCCGCCGCTTGTCAGCGTCCACGTCTTCGACGATGGTACAGACGATTGTATGTACACGATCTCGGAGTGGCGCGCACGCTTCGGCGCACCCGGCTCGCACGCAGATGTTCACGGGCGCCAGTTCGGCGCGTACGCGACCGAGGATTAGCGTCTTGGCTATTGACAATCAGATGATGCTCGGTGACGACGCCAATGTCGCGTCTACCCAAATCTTCGATCAGTCTGGTTACAACGTGACCGCTATCAGTCCTCAAGACGCCAACAAGATCGTGATCGCAAACCATTATCTACACCGGCGCCCGAGCAATTCGTACGCTTTCGGATTACTATCTGATACTGGTCGCATAGATGGTGTCGTCGTATTTGGCATACCAGCCTCAAGACACGTTCAGATATCTGCCTGTCCAACCGAACCATCACTCGTCATCGAGTTGTGCCGTCTATGGGTTAGGGATGAGCTTGGCAAGAATGCGGAATCTTACCTCGTATCACGCGCGCTCAAATCACTCCCGCCGCTAGTCGTAATCTCTTACGCCGATACTGCTCATGGCCATGTCGGCACGATCTATCGCGCACTCGGGTTCGATTACGCAGGATGGACGGATATGGATCGCCGCAGCGCGCGCGTTGACTACGCGATGCCCGAGAACAAGCACTCGCGAGACGCATTCCGCAACGGCAACGGATCGCCACGCTGGAGTCATAAGCAAGAGCGATCTACAAAAGCAAGGTATTGGACTGTGACGGGAAACAAGAGGGAGCGACATGCTCTCCGCAAGATGGTCAATTGGGCGTCAATCAGTTGGAAAGATTATCCAGTCCCCACGAAACACACCTATTGCAAAATAGATCCTGTCGGCGTCCACGCGACCGAGGTTTAGATAGCTGCTAGCAGTTTGTCAATTGGACTTGACGCGGCGGGCGATATGTCGTATCTTTACGACATGGCAACGGCCACCACCACACAGGAGAACAAATCATGATCCTATCCTTCCATCCCAACAAAGAGGGCGACACTTACGTCGCCTCTGACAATCGCTACCACGTCAAGAACAGTCCCGCCGGTTGGCGCCTCCACAACGTGGAGACTGGCGCGTGGTGGCATCTGTGTCGCTACGAACGTGAAGCCCTGGACATCGCCACAGAGCGCATCCGTCGCATCCATAACGACAGCCGTCAGGTCGCCACTCGTGATCGCCGAATCGATAGGTACCGCACCGCACGCGCGGCTTACATTGCTACCCCATACGGTTCGTACGGGTCGCGAAAAAGAATCGCATTCGAGATCGTTCTGCAAGAGCTCGCTGGTAGCATCCGAGTCTTACGCAGCCTAGAGCAGATCGATCATGCCACCATTGACGCGCAAGATGCTGTGGAGTTTCATGCGCCGACAGTACCGGCGTAACCGATCGCTGCGCCCCACCCTTCGGGGTGGGGCGCTTTTTTATTGGTCGCACAAGTCTGCGACTTGCGCCCGTAAGGCGCGCTTACTTTGCAGATATGCGCGAGTCGCCGCAGGTTAGACGCAGTTCACGCTGGACGTGTAGAGCGCGCCTAGTCGAGCCAGATGACGTACTCCGCCGTGACGCGCCCAGCGCGCGGGTCGACGAAGTGAAGGCGCTGCGATGGCTTGCCCTTCGCGCTGACAAACTCGCGTGCGTATTCGCTGCCTGATTCGGTCGAGCCGGTCATGAAGACGCGGCCACCGTTCGGGATCTGAAATTGGCTGACGTGGTGATAGTGGCCGAGATAACAATCCTGCCACGCTTCCAGCACGCCCGAGCTCCACGCGGTCGCCTTGCGGATGATCCCAAAGGCCGGGGTGTTCCCGCCGAATGACTTGATCTGATCGCCGTGGACCAGCAAGAATCGGTACGCGCCGATCTCGCCGATGGCGTACCAGTTGTCTGGTGCTTGCCACGCTAGGCGCGGGTCGATCAGGCGCTCGCGGACGATTCTGCCGACGACGCGATCCCAGTTGTCTGGCGTTTCGCCCTTCTGCCCGATCCGTCCGTGGTTGCCGCGTACTTCGTGGACGACGACGCGATCGAAGTTCTCCAGCAAGGTCAGCAGCACGGACTCGATCAGGGTTGCAGCTGCGAAGACTTGCATCGTGGCCGAGCTGTCGACCTCGAATGGTTGCATCTTGAAGATGGTTACGTTCTCGATCAGGTCGCCGCCGAGCATGACGTGGATCTCGTCGACGGGGTGCGCGGCGCGTTGGATCTCGGTGAGCCGTAGCACTTTTGCTACAGCCGTCATTACGCGACGCCGGCAGACCTCGGTGTCGTAGGATTCGGTCTGCTTCCCAATCTGCCAATCCGTCAGGTGGAGCAGGGCGACCTCGCCGCCTGGACGCTTGCTACGTTTCGGCGCCTTGACTGCCTTGCCGCGACCGGCGATGCTTGCCGATTGGAGCGCGGCACGCTCGACAGCTGCGACCAGATCCGCACTCTTGCCTTTGGCGCGTGCGAGTTGGCGCTGCAAATGCGCGCATGTCTGCGCTAGTTCGTCGCACCGGACTTCGAGGGCGACCTCTTTGCCTAGACCCGACACGGGCACGATCCGTTCCGGTGATTCGCAACCTGCTTGCCGGTCCGCGCTACCGGATACCCGCGATTCGATAGGACGCGTGCGATCGCGACGTGCGTCATGGTCGAGTCGTCGAGCGCCAGCTGTAGTTCTCTGGCGTCCTCGATCGGTAGATCGTCAATCACGTCGGCGACAACGCAGGTGTGGTGCCGCTGTTTCGATGCGCCACGAATCTCGTCTAGCAAACTCATACCGTTACCCTCCCGGTGTGTCGTCCGTTATTGTACCCGGATCGCCGCGCGGATCACGGCTAGGCTGCGCGTGCGGATCGCGACACAGCCGCCGTTGGCTTGGCTGGCGCCGAGGTCGTCATCGTACGAGGTGTTGCCTTCGACGGTCACGACCGAGTTCTTGCCCGGTCGCCACGTCTTACCGCCAGCCTTGACGACTTGACCAGGCTTGCCGAGGGCGATGCCGATATGGTCGACCTCGGTGCCGTTCGAGCCGCCGAAGTCAAATAGGAGCGCGGTGCCTTTGACGATCGTCGTCTTGGATTGGGAAGCCAAGCCGTACGCGCCACGCTCGGCGACTGCGCGGATCTCGGGCGTGTAGAGCGCGTTGTATTTGCCTTCACGCAGCCCGTACTTCGCGGCTGCCGAGCCTTCGCAGAGGAAGGCGGCGAACATCGCATACGCGCACCACGCATATCCCATCTGGTAATAGTAGGCGGCGAGCTTCAGATCCTTACCGAGCAGGGATAGTTGGGGCACGATGTTCGACCCGGCAGGCTTCTCCGACCAGCGCGCGTTGTACCAGCCAACCATTCGGTCAGCGGCACGCTCGCCCAGAGTGACGGATGGCAGCGGCTTGCGCTTACGCGCCGCGACACGGGCGCGCATCGCAAGCGTCGGCGGCGTCTTGCCACTCATGTACGCCTGTAAGGTGGCGTCGTACGTCCCTGCCGTGTCTGCGTAGCCCAGCAGGTACTTAGCCCGCTTCGCTGCGTTCGCCGTCACAGGCCCGTAAATGCCGTCTACGGCGGTCTTAGCAAGCACGCCAAACTTGACGAGGTGCTGCTGCGCTAAGGCGACGCCGACGCCCTCGGTCAGCGGCGAGGTCAGCCGGAGGATCTTCACGACCTGGCGGGATCGCGTACGACGTAGCCAGCAGCGGCAACGAGGATCGTGATGATGGCGCCCTGGACGACGGTCGGGATCTCGACGCCAGCGAGACTGGCTATCCAGCAGATAATGGTTGTAAGGGCTGCCGCCAGAGCAGCTGCCGTAACTTTAGGCGAGATATGCAAGATGTTCCCCTTAGAGCAGATTGGTGACTACGGCACTAATCATACCGGTCAGCGCCGCGATGCCCGCAATATACGCCAGCGTGACCGTTCGCGTCATCACGCGCTGATCCTCCCGCGCATCGACCTCGGCGCTGTGAACCTCTAGCGTACGCAGCCTACCGTTCAAGTCTGCGCGGTACTGGACGACCTCGATGCGGAGGGATTCCATCGCCCGATACAATCGCTCAACTTCGGCATCAGACATGACCTTAGTGTAATGGACTTCGTGGCAAGGTTCACCTGCTGGCAGCTGGCGATGTAGCGACGGCTGCCGCGTGGAATGTGTTGACGAATGATGTGATTGATCACGAGACACGCATCATTCAAGGCGCGAACCTAATCAGCCACACACCACTAGTCGCCGCATCTACCCTATCCTTTACCAACGTATTCAGCTCAACCTACGCCAACTATCGAGTCGTCTACAACTATCTGCCAACAGCAGCAGGCGGAACAACACTACGATTCCGCGACTCTGGTGGTCAAGTATCAACCGCGCTCTACGCATATGCTTTGCAGACCATCGATAGTGCATTGGGAACGAGCGCTAACTCATTCGGCAGAACGCAAACAAGCATTCCATTGCCCACCGGAACTATCCAATTATCAGCCGCAATAGACATCATCGGACCCAACCTCGCAACAGCAACAACCCTGTTGTTCAATTACACGAACGCTGTAGCAAACGCGACAACAGGCGCCGGAGCATACAACGCCAACACCGTGTTCACCGGATTCGACATCATCCCCGCATCCGGCAACGCAACCGGAAGCGTATCCATCTACGGATACCGCATCGTCTAACCACCCGTCACGCTAGGGGAGTTTTGGGATTCGTGTCGAGTCGCAAGCAACCCGGCGGGGGACGCTAGGTTAGGTTACCGCGGTGACGGTCAGATGGCGGTTACCCCAACGGGAAGTATTTCCGTTGCCCGAGTATTGCAACTTGAAAGTATTTGTTCCCGGCGTAAGTCCGGTTACTAGGAACGTGCCGGAACAAGTGACCGTAACATTGCCGGATGAAAAGTAGAAAGCAGCGTTGCCATAGGTAGTCGCAAAAGTTGCAGCGCTGATAGTTGTGGCACCGCTAATTGCCACCGACATCAATGTGGACTGGGTAGCAACATTGTTTAGCGTACGCGCAGTCATAGTCAAAATGACGGATGTTCCTGTGACCATCGTGACCGTAGGACCAGCGGTGGTCAAATCTTGGTAACCGGAAGCACCAATAATATCCTGCTCTGAAGCAATCAGCCCACCAATCGGCGTAACGCATACCCAGTTTGTTCCGTTATAGACGGTATCAACACCAGTGATCGTCGCCCCGGTTCCCGAAGGAACGGTTGGAGCCGTCAGGTAGACGTGCATTCCCTCGGTTGGCGATGTAATCGCTGCGTCCCGAGCAGCCTCGGTTGTGAACACTCCCTGAACAAACGGAGCAAACTGAAGAATGTCGTTCGTCAACACATTCCACGCGGCAGCCGTCGCTACATCGCCAGCTGCCACAGTTCCCGGAGTTACATACGCCATGAGTCTATTCTACCTGCCTCTAGAGTCCGAATGTCGACGTCTCAATAATACTAAACGGGTACTGCGCCGCGACTGCCGTGCCACTCGTCACGGTACCACCCGCCCAGACCATCGCAGCCGTGTCCGTCGACGCCAGCGAGAACGTGACCTTGTGCGACATTGGTCGGATGTCGTTGCGGATGCCGATGATCTGCACGTTCTTCGAGATCCGCGCTCCGATCCGGTTGGGCTGGTACTCCAGGAGGATGATGTCGGCGATCTCCAGCGCCAGCACCTTCGTCTGGTCAGCGGTGCCTAGTCCGGCGAGCTCGACGCCCATCGTGTCGAACCGCAGGTCTGGCTCGTCATACTTCGCGACTAGGTACTGCGCGAGCGCGAGAGCGTTCGGATCAAGGTCGATCAGCAGCCCGTTATAGTCGAGCGATGTGATGCCATACTCGTTTTGCGAAGCGGTCGATGCTGCCGTCTGGATCGCGGTGCCACCGAGCCGCGCGATGCTCACGCGGTTATACAAGAGCTCGGTGCCGTACGACACGGTTATATCTGTGTAAGGGATCGTGGTGCCGCCAGCGTCCGAGAACGTGACGGTTCCGATCGTCGCGCCGGCGTTGCGATTCTTGAAGGTGACAGCGTTTGCCTTCGACATGAACAACTGACCAGGCTCACTCGCTTCGACCAGCTGCAAGTAGCCCAGCACCTCGGTACCCGCATCCACCACGTCGGCGAGTAGCGTCGCCGCGCCCGTGTCGATGTTGCGTAGTGTCGTCGGCCAGTCGACCTCGGTGCGGTTCAGGATCGCCGCGATACGCGCGCCCGAAGTCTGACTGGTCGCCGTGTGCGCGGATAGTTGTTGACCGCCAAACGTGATGAATCCATCAGCAGCGACCGCGCCCGCCGTCGACTCGCCCGAGATGTTGTAATCCAATCCCCAGTCCTCGATGATGCCGGTGAATTGGACGGCAGTCGACGCGGCGATGATCGTCGAGATCTTCAGGTTCCGCCGCGGCTTGATATCCGGGTAGTAGGGCGACGCTTCGTAGAACGGATCGAACGCCCTGTCCTGATTGTTGAACGTGATATTGGCGACGCCGGTCTGGTACCGATCCAACTCGCGCGACCTACCGCGCGTGATCGACACCGAACGCACCCGATCCGTGACGTCATAGTCCAACGTGCCGCCGAAACGGTATTCGGTGTTGTCGAAGATGCTCTGCGGATTCGCATCCTTCGCCGCCTGCGTAGTCGTCGCCGTCCCGCTACCCCACAGAAAGAATGGACCACCCTGGCTCGACGTGTCAAACCCGATCTGGACTAGCAGGCTCGGAGTCGCCACCTAGTTCTTCCTTAGACTGCGCGTCTGCGTGCCACCATTCGTCGAGACACCAGCCGACGTCGCCTGGATCTGCGGACCAGCGAACACCTGCCCGTTACGCTTCTCAAACTTCTTTATGCTTTCGACGATCGTACGACCGAGCTCGTCAGGGTTCGTGCCGAGTCCGGCGTTGACGACGATGTTGTACGTTGCCCCTCCGCCGCCACCGCCAACAGCCTGACGCAGAATGTTCATAGCCTCACTCGACCCCAACGGAATCACCGCCTCGCGACCAGCCTCACCAGCCGTAAAGACCTGACGCTTTAGGATGCCGCCAGCAGCCATCGCAACAGGTGGCTTGGGATGCTTCTCGTCCCACTTCTTCATGATGTCGTCTATCTCGCCCTGCTCTTCTTTCGTGATGCCATTCTTCTTACGCGCATCACGGGCAATCTTCAAGCGAGCAGCACGATCATCTTTCCATTGATTGAGTGCAGCAGTACGCGCAGCATCCATCGCCGGAGTAGGCTTGTCAGCCGTGATCGGAAGGTTGCCCTTACCGTACCGATCGATCACGTTCTGAATATCATTAGCCGCAGCCTTGATCGATTCCAACTCTCGACCAAAAGCGCCAGCAAACGCGATCCCCAGTTCTGCTCCCTTGTCGGCCCCGATGATTCCGTCAAGATCCCTCGCAAACTTCGTCGCGTCAATCGTCCCCTGATTGAACCTTTCAACAAGATCTTCAATAAGCCGCTGATTCGTAGACTGCGCTAGGGCGACCCGATCTTCGGCCGCAGTCGCGTCAACCTCCAACTCAAAATCAGCAAGATCCTGCTTGGCCTGCGCGAGTTCCTCGTCGGTGGCGGCAGAATCCCTTACTAGCGTCAAACGCGCACGCTCGCGCGTAGTCGCTTCAGCCTTCTGCTGCGCGCGAATAGCCGCAGCCTTCTTGGCATCAGGCGAGGACGTACCCGTGATCGTTCCCAGCAAACCGCCCAGCGAAGATCCCAACCCCGCAAGTCCCTGACGCGCAGCGTTCACGGCATCGCGTACGGTCTTTGTGATGATACCGATAAAGACTGGACGGTTCTGTTTGAGTTTGATACCTAAAGCTTCGGTAAGTTTATCGGCGGCAGCACTACCAACTGGACCAAATTGCGGAGTCAAGACAACCCCAAGACTCTTTATAAATACGCTCACGGGATTGTCCGTCAATGAGCGATTGAACTCCTCGCGCATCCCATCAAAAATAGCCAGCACGAAGCGCTTGCCAAGATCGAATGCTGGCTTATTTATCAACAGAGAAACAAGCAAGTCATTGATAAACTCATCGCCAGACTCGCCAGCCTGCTCTTTGCCGCCACCAAAGATCCCCTTCACGATCTTCTTACCGAGCGACTTGCCGAGGGTGTCTGCCTTCTTGTCAAGAGTCTTTTTGATTCCCTCAAAAAAGGTGTTCAGCTGATCTTCGCCGGAATCCGTGATCGTCACCTTCAGGCGGTTGCCAGGGTTGTCCTCGAACGTGACCTTAGTCTTTTGCCACCAGTCCGAAATAGTTTGGATCCCGCTCCAAGCAAAATCACGAAACTTGCCAATGACAAAATCAATCTTCGCGGTGAGGGTCGGTGCGTTGGCGAATCCGCGAACAAAGTTGAGCAGCGCAGTAGCCGCCCGTGAAAGCGTCGGGATGAACGTCGCCACCAGATCCGCTGCCGTATTGCGGAAAGTCTCCTTCAAAATGTTTAGCTGCCCCGGTAGCGTTTGACCCGCAGCCTTCGCACTCCCGCCAAACTGTGTTTCCAGTTCCTTCAGGATCATCTTCTGCGCGCCCATCACGTCGCCAGATTCGACCAGAGACTTGATCGTATCTTTCTGCGATGCCGTAAACTGCACGCCGGCCTTCGACAGTGCGCCGACGCCCTTGATTGGATCGTTGAGCGCCTTGCCAACGAGGATCGCTGACGAGCTCATATCCTTGCCCATCGCCACGGACAGGTTCGTCATCGCGAGCGTAGCCTGGTCGAAGATCTTGTTTCCGGCGCCAGTCTCGTTGCGGATTTTGGTGAACGTCAACAATAAGTTTTGGCCGGATTGGATCGCCTCGTCATCGATGCCGGACAACTTCATCAGGCTCTCAGACATCGTGGTGATCTGCTTACTCGTCACCTTCGCCGCGCCACCCGTCGACTTCAACACGGCACCCGTCTGCGCCATTACCTTCTGTGCGCCCATAAACTCGTCAATGCCTATCTTGAGCGTGGCAACAAGTCCACCGAGGGCAGCCGCTCCGCCGACGATGGCAGCCATCTTGCCAAACTTGCGGAGACCGCTAGTGCCCTGCGAGAGTCCGCGCGTCAAGCCGGATGTATCGACGCCAATCGGAACGATGATAGCCATAGGTCTATTCTACCGTTAGCGGAGCATACGATTGATCTGCTTCTCCATGTCCTGCACGCTCTGATCAATCGACCGCAAGACCGCAGGCGTATGCTTCTCTGCAACAGGCCACATCAGCCGCATCGGACCGCCCCACTTGTTCGTCAGATTGCGCGTAAAGACGCTATTCGTCTTTTTGCCCGCCTTCTCAAATGCTTCGCCGGCACCGTTCGACTGGCGAATGCTAACCAATATCTGCTTGCCCTTCATATTGCGGACACTTTGTTTCTTCACGCTCGACCGCACACCGCTCTTCACTTTGCCAGCCTGCCAATAAGGAGTACCCTCAGCACCACTACGACCAGCCTGGACGGTTCCGCGACGCGCGCTCGACTGCTTCGGCGCCACCCAGTTAGATAGCGGAACCTGCGGTATCCCAGCCTTGATAGCCGACACGATCGGCTTTACATCATTCTTCAGATTCTTGACGGCCTCACGACGCAGCACCGGGTTCATCTTGCCAAGCGTCTTGAGCGCGTCATCCAAGCCACGTATCTTCTGCGTAGCCATACCGTCAGTCTACCGGTTGCTGTGAACGCTTCGCCAACGAATATACCCCAGCATCGTCCACAGCATCCGCTCCGACTCCAGCATCAGCACGCTAGGCGCTATTCCGGTTTCGACGGCAAGACTGGCGATGAGCCAATGGCTGGAGGATTCTCCAAAGGGACAAGCGTAGTCTCCTCAGCGCCCTCGATCTCATCGAGCGTGGCGACCCAGTCCATGAAGTCCAGAGTCGTCGCGCCCGTGCGCTTCTGCGAATGCCAAGCAAGCCACACGAAGTCGCGAGCAAAGATCGAATCGCCACCCATCGTCGAGGACGGTCGCTCGAAGCGATCCTCCCACGCCACGATATCGACTAGGGCAGCGCGTACGACAACGCTATCCTTGCCTGTCTCTTTGATCCTAAATTGTAGTTCCACGTCAGCCCTCCCTGGGCGTAGAGGTTACGCGATCAGACTAGACGATGCTCTTCGTGATCGTTCCCGAAACGGGCCATGAGACATCGACGCTGTTGAGCTCTCCAACCGCGCCATTGACGGCCGACCAGCCCGTGACCAAGATCGTCATCGAGTACGAAGGGTTCGTGCTGGAGACTGCCGTGCCGTTCGGCTTGACGACAACCGTCGTCGTGCTGCCGATCAGAGGATAGACAAGACCCTCGACAGCCGAGTAGTCATTGTGCATCGAAAGAGAAAGCGTCGTGTCGAGCAGGCCGCCAACTCGCGTCTTGCCGTTGCCCGGACCGAAGGCAGTCGTTTCCACCTCATCGACCGTGGTCTCGATCTGCACGCTCGCGACCGAGCTGGAAACATCGGTGGCGTTGATCGAAATATTCGCGTTGGTGAGAA
>Ga0209354_10000543_pt1 | contig 17891 bp, 19 predicted proteins | sample LauGreSpBDMM15DD_2_FD_187562 | JGI IMG/M metagenome (GOLD analysis project Ga0209354, IMG submission 187562) | Freshwater lake microbial communities from Lake Michigan, USA - Sp13.BD.MM15.DD (SPAdes) (version 2) | ecosystem: Environmental > Aquatic > Freshwater > Lake | place: Lake Michigan...
AGAGCTGTGCAAAGGATTTTCCTAGCTTGCAGACGAGCAGTTTTCCCCTCACCCAATAGGAGTCAATGATGAGAGATATTTTTAACAACATGAAAGATTCGATGGAGAGATTCTTTGGTACTGAACCTTTTAAGTTGGTACGCAAAGAAGACCCCACAACAAGCCATCAGGCGGCTCAAGCAGTTGATACCACCAAGCTAGAAAGTCTTGTCTACGAGGCCATTAAGAGCCATCCAGAAGGGTGTATATCAGACGAGATACTAGAGATGTATCCAAACTACCCATATTCCTCAATAACAGCAAGGTATCGTGCTTTGTTAGACAAGGATTTGATTGAAGTAACGGGTGTCAAACGTGGCAAATTTGGCAGAAATCAACGAGTGATGAAAGCGAAATAATGTTAGAAAAACCACCTTATTCAAAGATCAGTTATCCATCTACCCCAAACAAAGACTTTAAATGGTCTACAGGATCAGATGTCCAGGCAATCTGGAAGAAATATGGATGGACTCCACCAAGTGAGAAGATGCTTCCACCACCGCCAGAGAAAGATATTCAACCTTTAAGGAGAGTGAGATGAGTTACGCAGCAATAGAGATGAAGATAATCCAATGGTCAGAAGCCCGTAAGATTATCCCCAACAGCACACCAGATGTTCAGCTTCTAAAGGCAATGTCAGAGATGGGAGAACTAGCAGATGCCACGATTAAAAATGACAAAGAAGCTATTGTGGATTCTGTTGGTGATGTCATGGTCTGCCTTATCAATTATTGCGCTTTGCAAGACATACATCTGGTAGACTGCATGGAAATAGCATACGATCAGATTAAGAATCGGAAAGGCACACTATTGCCCAACGGAGTGTTTCAGAAGACACTTGACTGACACAAATTAAGCCTAGTATTTCATTGCAACAATCGGTTGCTTCAGGAGAAAATCATGAAATTTGAAATGGAATTTGGTTGGGTAGGCAGTGAGAAAATTACAGTTGAAACTCACGACTTCGAGAAGATTCAAGTCATTCAAGAGTTTATCCAGTTCCAAGAGGAAAATGGATGGGAAGTTGAATATGAAGCAATTGACGAACTTGAAGATGAGTTTGAAGAAGACGCAGCAGAAGAAGTAATTGTTGCTGGTTTAGACGATAGCGAATAAGCTACTTTGCCAACAGATAAAGCCCCACATTGCTAAAGGCGTACCCTGCGTACACGATAGCCATGTGTGGGTTATCTTTCCAAAGCTGCTCACCAGCGATATAGGCGTAAATAGCCCCTGTAAGTATAATTAGCCAAGCACTCAAAATGCACCTACATCAATAACTTCACCTCTAAACTGAATCTGATTTTCTTCAAATTTATGGACGAGTTCAGGCCATAAAAGCTGACCATTGAAGAAGTTTAACACTGCAAAGCCTGATCTGTGGTTGCTAGGGTTTATTTCGGCATAAGTAAATTGTGGGCCATCAGTTTCAGCCAAAGTCCCTGTATCTACACCATACCTAATCCCGTTGTAGTCGTTAAATGGCGTGACTTTTAGGCTATGCAAGTGTCCAGTAACTATTGACACACCAGCGTTAACTGTATTGTTGTGAGTAGCATGAACACCACCCTTGTATCGGTGTTTGATAATCACATCTTCGGTAGGCCATACCGCCCAACAAAACTCCCAATCAAGGAAGTGGTCTGTCAGTTTAAAACCTAATACTTCTTTGTACTGCGGTGCGTGTTGTGCTAATCGATTACCGAATCTAACATCGTGGTTGCCCCATGTAAACAGGAGCTTTACATTGTGTCTTGCTGCTTTGGCAACTTCCTCAATCTCACCCAATGCACCCTGACATGCCTTTAGTTCTTGAATAACAGTAGTCGCTGGTTGTTCAGTTACGTCATGCCTTGATATAGACGCACCATCAAACGCATCTCCGTTACAGATGATAGCTTTGGGCTTGAACTCTTGGATAGCCCATAGAAGCCCTTTAAATGCTGTTGTTCGTTGACCAGGTATGAAGTGAGCATCTGAGAAGACTATGACAGTCCCATCTAGGATGCCAAGTTCTACTTGTTTTAAAGGAGAGAAAGACTTGGGTCTGTTTTTGTTGTACAAATCCCCTCGATGGTCTTTCGCATTGAGGGTCATGTTGTATTCTTTTTCAATCCACCTTCTACGTAAATGGACTGCCCTGTTATTTATACCCAGGTGTTCTGCCATTCTTTGTGCAGATTGAAGTTGACCCCATAGTTGGATAAACTCCATATCTGTACACGTTTCATTATGTGCGCCCATTGGAATCCTTAGACAATAACTTTTCTAAAAGGTTAATGACTCTATGCTCTTGCATTTCCACTTCATCTTGAGATGATTTAGGGTCTTGCGCTACAGTCATTAAATCGTGCAGAAACACATGAAGCAACTCATGTAAAGCAGTCTGATCCAGAGACTCAGGTGTGATCTTCTCAGCACCAAAATCACCTAGTCTGTAAGTAGCCAATCGAGCAGAAGTATTAAACTCAACAGAAGCCATAGCAGCCTTTGCTGGTTTACTTCCTTTTTCAATTCTCCAATCACCAAGACTAAGAATTTGCTGCCACTTTCTGACACTTTGTGCGAAAAGTTTTGCATCTTCTGGTGTAGGAATGTTAGGCATTTCAACACCTTATACAGTATTTATGACATTTTTATTTAAGAAGCTAACACAAGTAAGGCGTGATCTATGTGCTTTATGCGGTCTTCTAGCCCTATAAACCCACCATTTATCTTCTTAGTCATCATCTTGTAGTCTCGGGTATCGGCATATTGGTTTAACTTATGCGTAGCCCAGAACCACCCCGCAGTCAGGGCAGCGTACTGAGGTGTAGCCACTAGGTCAGGTTGCATCACAAAGTCCTCTCCAAGGGCTTGTCCTGCGTGATAGTACCCTGCATGACCAGTAAGCTGAAAAAGTCCTCTGCCTCGAAACCTGAATCCATCCCCTGAAGCCTCATCTCTGTTGCCCATACGATTGGCATAAACAGAATTAGCAATCTTCTTAGGATCACGCTCAAACTGCTTGGCAAACTCTAATGTCGGGAAGCGTTTAGGCCATACCTTCATCAAGGTTTCTGCACGATAGTTCAGGTTTTCATTAAGCATCTTGAAATTACCACTTTCATGCCCTGCTTGACCAATAAAAGCCGCTTGCCTTAGTGGATTTGAGATATCAAACCTGTCAAAAGTAGTGTTTAGTGCCGCTTCCCATACAGGATCAATGTGAAGTTGTCGGAGTTTGTCAGCGTTTATTGTCATTTAGTAAGTTCCTTACATTCTCATAGGCATCTACGCAAGCATTTAAAGCGACAGTGTTCTTATCACCTTGGGCGACTATTTCTGCGATGGCATCGATTGTTGCTCTTTCGGCATCAGAAGGTTCATTAGCCTGTCTGTTAGATTCACTGGTTGCTTTTGAATCTGCGCTGGTAGAGGCGGTATTTGTGGTGGTTTGTAGGCTACTTGGGGGGCAGAGGCGCAACTTGCCAGCACGATTGGCAACAGCAAGAGCAGTAGTTTTTTTGTTGATAGCATCATTGGCTTCCTGAAGTTTGGCAGATTGTTGAGAAAGTTTTTCAGTCATGTTTTGCTCGATCTGACGAGCTTCATCATTCTTTTTGGCAATGGCTATCTTCATGTCGTTATCACGCTCTAGCCACCCATAGTGATGTCCAACTTGGTATGTACCAAAGAGAGATACCAAAGCACCCACGATCAACCAAGGTAAAGGTATTGGGAACATTATTCAGCCTCTTTTCTTGCTTGTGCTAATTCTTCACGCTCTTGGTCATCTTCTAGGTGGTCAGGAGGAGTAGTTGGAGGAGGGCCAGGTGTCCAAGATTCATCCAACTCTGGGTTCTTCCAAACAGGCATAGCACCGAATGGTTGACTAGGCAAACCATACGCAGATTGCGGAGGGGCATAGGACGAGTTAAAACCGCCCATAGAGCCTCCATAGCCCATTGGTTGACACATTGGTTGCGTTGGAGGATTAAACGCTCTGGCGGCACTTGACATAGCCCGTTTGCCAATAACTCCACCGATACCGCCAACGATCAACAGAACAATGTCGTTCAGCATCTTGGTATAGGCTTGGTCAATCGGGGCCATGCTCTTGATTGGCTGAGTGACAAAAGTCACAGAATAGAGCAAAGCAGCAACAATAAACATGAGAATAAGTGTGACTGCAATCACGACAAACCCCCAAATCCTTACCTCAATCTCTTCAGTTGTTAGCTTTGGTTTCTGGTTGGACATCATTGATTTTTTTCTCCAAGATTGGGGCAACCAAGTACTCAGGGCAAGTCTGAGTGAATTGGCATCTAGGTTTTTGACATTGTTCAGCATGGAAATTGTCTGGGTTTTGGCAAAAATAGCGATATTTCTCATCACAGCCATGTAGCATAAAAGCTACAAATACAAGTAAGTACTTCATTTACCAAGACCAACCTTTCCAAGTAGAAGATTGACAATTCTGTCAGACAGATCATCAGGTAAGAACTTCAGAAAACCCAAGAAATACAAAGCCACCATCCCGTAAACGAAGATTTTTAGGCACAAGTCAAAGGTTTTCTGATACTCATTCACCGACCACACCTTCTTGTTGCTTCACAGAATGTCATCAACTCATTTACACCAATAAAGACTAGAAACAAAACAAAGCAAATTCCACCTATTGCCAAGCTAATCTCTAGTTGTTCTTGCTCTTTCTCTTTGGCTGCTTTCTCTGCCTTCTTTAATGCACTAATCTCTTTGGCATCTGCCAAGTCCATCTCTGCTTGACGGGCTTTAATCTTTTGCCAAACGTCAATCTTTCCTGTCTGCATGAAGAGCATCTTGAGTTCTTCCTCAAACGCCCTGGCTTGCTCTAAAGCCATCTCAATCTGGAGAGCCGTACCCATGTTTGAGCCTTTGCCAGACTGTTTAGCCTGAAGCATTGCTTTTGTAGCTACAGACTTAGCGTCAAATAGCTTACCAATCATGGGCGCAAGTGAGCCTAAGTCATTGGCAACATTAGCCGCCTTCTTGACCATCGAAATAGCTGACTGTATGCCAGCTAGAGCCGTTATAGGATCGATCACTTCTTTCTCTCCCACTTGAGACAGACTACTCTGCGATTGTAAACATCACCAGTCCAAGTCCATTTAATACATCGGTACTCTATGGTTGCCGCCAAGAGAAAGGCGATCACGGAAATGCCCAAACAATAATATAACTACAAAAGATTACAAAACAGAGAATCAGGACTGCTACTGAAATAGCAAACAGCCCGTCTTTCATTGTCAATACGACAAAGGTATTTTTGCCCTTGCCGCCTCCATTAACAAAGCAGATAAGTCCCTAGTTGCACGACCTGTTTTCTCTTCATCGCCTTTTTCTTGTCCCGCCATTGATTGCCCCATGAGAGACTTCAATTCAGCATTAAAAATTGCCTGACGTTGTTGGTCAATAGTTGTTGTTGGTTGCGGGGGTTGTGCAGTTAACTCGGGTGGCAATTCAATATTTTGCTCAGAAGGCATGGCTGAAATTTCTGGTGGCAATTCAATATCAAAAGGCATTTCAGTTGCTTGTTGTACAGTTTGCTCTGTTGGAGCAGAAACAACACCACCAGTAATTAATGGACGCAAATCATCAAGTGATGTAGCAGATAACATGACTGCACGACCCGCTTTTGTGTCAAAAACAGAACGAGAAAGAGCCTCTATAGCTCTATTAACAGGAACTGCCGCAATAGCCGCTCCCGCTGGGCCGCCAACCAATGCGCCAGCACCAACACGAGCACCTTGAGTTATAGCCTCATCCAAGCCAGAACCAGCCTGTTGACGAGTCATGGAGCTTGTCAGAAAGCTATATTTGTTTAACAAAGCATCAAGGTTTTCATCAACAAATGGTTGCAAGTTGGTTTTTCTTGATTGCAAGAAAGTTGAGAACTTAATTGGATCAAATGCGCCAGTACCAACATCGGTTGCTTCTTTTCTTGCAGTATCAAATGTAGCCGCAGCGACATCTTGCTTAATATCTGGTGGCAGAACTTTAGCAATCATCATTGATGCTCTTTTTGCGCCTTCTTGCCCTGTAGATTCAGCAGAGACAATTCTGTTTACCAACTTAGATATATCAGTTTTAAGTTCTCCAGAATTAGGGTCTTTAATCATCGTCATTGCCAAATCAGCATCACGTAAAGGAATTACATTTCCTCTCCAATATTGTCTAGCAGTTGAAAAAGCATCAGACACCGCTTGATTTTGAGTCAAGGACTGACCCCAATTTTCAATATCCCGATCCATTGCATCTAAGACTTCGTTTAAACGAGTTGTCTCTTTAGCACCAAATTTATTCTGTGCTTTTGCAACTTGCAAGGCATCAGTTAAACCTTCTCTTGCTTTACGGATGTCATTGAAAGTAAAGTCTGTCGGGCCTTTAATCTCTGGAATAAATGGCCTTCCACTTTCGCTGACAATCAATCCAGCCTCCTGTTTAACTTCTTCTTTGCCAAGTTTTGAGCCAAAAGATGATAATTTAGCTTCTAAACTAGGTCGCTCAAGAACTTTAAATAAGTCGCCATACTCTGAAATTACATTATTAACAGCCGTTTCAGTCTCAGTTGGTCGAATTTTTGAAAGTTCATTCTGTGTAGCTAAAGTATCTAATTTTGAATATAAACGATTGCCTTCTTTTGTGGCGCTTGTATAGTTTGTTGCAACAGCTTTGGCAATATTCTCACCCGCTTTGCCAGAATATTGAGCACCACCAGTGATTGCTTTTTCTACAGTACCACCAGCCTTTTGAAGTTCTTTGGCATTCTGCTTTAGACGATCTGCAACACCACCAGCCCTCAATCTATTCATTGCTTCAGCCGCACGAGTAGCATCATCACCAGTAAAATCACCAAGTAATTTGGGACTAATCCCAAGAGAAGCAGAAGCATCTTTTACTGCTTGAATGTTGCTCTTAAAGTCAAAGTTAGTGACTTTCTCTATTGGACGGCTAATAGCACCAACAACAGCAGTTGCACCACCACTCATCAAACCACCTTTGAGAGCCGCTTCTTGACGACTTTCGCCCTCTTTAACTGGCTTTGTAATGCCTTCCCAAAGGCCGCCAAACAATCCTTGCTTTAGTATTTGAGCAACTTTTCCACCAACACCAAACCAACCCAAAGTAGAGGCGGGAGCTGCAATGATTAGTTCACCAACAATCTCACCTGCCGCACCAATTACCTTATTGTCATAAGACAAACGATCTGGTTGTTTGGCAAGTTGTGCGTTAAATTTATCAAGTGTTTCCTGTTTTGTTAAACCAGTCATAGTGCCAAGCTCAAGCACCGATTGCATGATTCCTTCAGCAAGCTCATTAGCTTTATTAACTTTACCTTTTTCAAAGTCAGTCAGGTACTTTTTTTGCAGTTTATCTGCATCAGTCTTATTCTTCCACTGGTCAAACAATCCCATGACTTAACTCCTTAAAGTTTGCCAGCATTACGCAAGGCTTGTTCGGCTTGCGCACGAGTAATAGTTCTATTAAATTGATTTTTTTGATATTCAATAGTGCTGTTAATCATTTGCTCTTTAGTCATTTTGCCTGTTGTAGCCACAGGCTTGGGAGTTGGCCTTGGCTCAGATGGTTTAGTAGAAGTCTCTTGTACTGGTTTTTGTTGTTCTTGAGACTCAGGTGTTTTAGGAGTTTCTGGTCTACCTTGAGATTGCAAAGATGTCCTTTTTGCGTTAAGTTCTCGCTCAAGTTTTTTCTCTGCTCTTTGTAAACCTTCAATTGCACCAATCATCCTAGCTTGACTTAAAAATGTTGTTGTACTTGCAATTTGGTCTTTTGCACGTTCAGCATCACCCTCTGTTTGTGTGCCTTTTGCCATCAACAGTAATGTATTTACACGTTCAGTTAATGCACGTTTAATTTCATCTTTTTTAACTTGTGAACCTTGTTCTTTAAGTCCAAAAGCTGGAAGAACTGTTGCTCCAAGTAAATCTAATGTGTTTGAAGTTGCGTTATATTTAACTTCTTCAGTTTTAAGAGATTGCAAAAATGATTCTAACTCAGGCGCAGAATTTTCTAATTTAGTTAAACTTGCTTGAATTTCGCCAATCTCTTTTTGTGAACCCGCAGGTATATTCCCAGAAGTTGCTTGTTGAACAGTTGGTTTAGGAACTGTTGTAGCACCACCTTCAGTAGTAGCGCCCATCTCTTTGTATGCCAATGGGAATGCTTTGGATGGATCAGTAGCCGCTTGAGTAATCATCTGACCGCTTGCTTGGTCAAGATAACTACGAGGTTTTGATAACATCTGTCCTGAAATATTAGCATTAGCCAATTCTGTTGCGGTAGGCTTTTCACCTTTTTGCAACTTAGTTTCAACAACTCTTAATGCCTGAATATAACGCTCATCACCAGTAAGTTTTTCTGGCTGTAATGCTTTAAGAGTTTGCGCTTGGTTAAGTGCAATTTTTGATTGTGATTCAGCCAATGATTTAGCTTTCTCAATCAATCCTACTGCAAACTCACCATCTCCAAGACCTGCGGCTTGTTTTGCTACAGCAACAAAAGACTCTGGATCATTTACGTCAAGTTGCTGAAGTAATTGATTACGTTGCGACATTTTTTTCATTTGGGGGTCTTCTACACCCAAAGCACCCGCAATAGCACCACCAAGACCTCTAGCACCTGCATAGGTCATTGCTGCACCTGCTTCACCAGGAGTCAGCTTGGCAAGGTCAATACCCTCACGCAAAGCACTTCTGCGTTGTTGCTCACCATACATTTGTGGTGTTAGTCCAAACAGACCCGCTACGATATTTTCTGCCATGATAAATCCTTATCCGTAAATGTCATCAAGCATCTTTTGGAAACCAGCATCGCCTGTTCCATAAGAACCGAAATCTAACGCATTAACAGGTGTACCACCCGCTATTTTAGTCAGCGCATCCGTAAATAAAGGATTAGAGGTAACGCCACCAATTGCTGTTGCGTATGGGTTTCTGGTTGCATCTGCACCAGTAGCTAGAGCAACGCTTTGACCCGCACCCGTTAAGCCTAAACGACCTACGTTGTAACCTGCTGTAGACGTTTCTTTACCAAGACCAACGCCCAATTGGAAGGGTTGTTGTGCAGCAGTCTCAAGACCTTGAACTTGTCCCAAAGCAGTCGTATAAGGCGCATAAGCCGCTTGCTGACCACCATAGTACTGACCCATAGTCTGAGCACCTTGGCTAAGTAGTCCCGCACCAAAAGTAACTTGTTGTTGACCATACTGTTGAGCATTAGCCGCCAATTGAGCTTCTTGTTGCGCACGAGCGTTAAACAATGCTTGTAACTCAGGAGTTGTAGCACCCAAAGCACCACCTTGGGCAACAGATAAACCGCCACGGCCTTGTTGTTGCAGTCTGTTTTGCAGATTAGCTAACTCTAACTCTCTGCCTGGTTGCAAGAGAGCCATCTGCTGATTGAGATAGTTCTGTGCAACATCTTGAGGGTTTTGAGCCAAATACTGATTGCCCAAACCAAACAAACTTTGTGCGCCTGTTTGTAGAGGAGCAAAGGCTTGCTGTGCGCCTTCTGCTTGTTGAATACCAGTTTCAGCTAATTTAACAAATCTATCTTGAGCCGCTTTAGCTTCAGGACTTAGCGTATATCCTGCGCTTGTCAATTGACCTGTTAATGGATCGATTCCAAACTGAGATGAGCCAAACCTAGTTGTCATTCCAATAGGTCTAAACTGAGCAGCCGCTTTAGCCGCAGCAGTTTCAGCCTCAATTGTTGCTTGTGCTTTTTGAGCTGCTTCACGAGATGTCTGTTGTTGAAGAAGGCCGCCAGCCGTTTGAGCTGTTGAAGTAAACAGTTGAGCATACTGAGCTGCTGTTAATCCTAGTTTTGCCGCATTAGCAAGTTCTGTAGTAGTAAGAGTTGTAGCTGTAACCTTAGCAAGTGCAGCGGCATCAGCCGCAGTTTTTGCAGCAGCCGCATCAGCAGCGACTTTAGCGGCAGCGGCATCAGCCGCAGTTTTAGCTGCGGCAGCGTCAGCGGCAGCTTTAGCGGCAGCGGCATCAGCAGCCGCCTTAGTAGCCGCATCAGCACCAACCGCAGCATCTGCAACGGCCTTGGCATCAGCAGCAATCTTAGCCTGAGCAGCCGCATCAGCGGCAATCGCATCAGCGGCAATCTTAGCTTGAGCTTGAGCAGCCGCATCAGCGGCCAACTTATCTGCAACAGATTGAGCAGTAATTCCAGCCGCTTCACCAGTAAGAAGACCGCTACCACCCGTTAAGTTGGTCAGAGTTCCAACATTTGCACCAGTAGTCAAAGCACCCGTTAGACTTGTAGCACCAGTAGTACCACCCGCACCACCAAGAGCCAAATCAAGTTGAGCAAGTTCAGCCGTTGTTAAACCTGTAGTTCCAACAGTAGCCGCAGCACCAGTAGCCGCACCCGCATTTAATAAGGTTGGCAATCCAAAGAGTAATGCTGCACCTAGTGCAAACTCTTTTAAACCGCTTTTGACTTCTTGTTGAGTGCCAGTTTTTTCTACTACACCAGTAGGCGTGTATTGTGTATACGATCCACCAGCTTTGTTATCAGTAGCTTTGTAGGTAATTACATTCTCTAATCCACCGATTTGTTCGCTTTCACCTGATCCAGTTACTTGATAAACAGGTTGAATAATGGTGTCGCCAAGGGTAATTGTTTGACCATAAGGTACAGTAGCCGCTATACGAGAAACTATTTGACCTTCAGACAATCCAACAGCACTTGCCATTTGTGCAGGTGTAATTGAGAACTGCTTCATAGCGTCCACAATTTGTGGGTCTGTTAGCCCAGGGTTAGCTAACAAATAATCAATAATCTGTTGATTTGTAAAAGCCATGATTGCTCCTTATTCTGCTGTACCAAAAGGCTCAACCCAATCAGGGTTATGAGGCCAATCAATGGTTGTTCTTGCATCAGAAACAGTCGATGGAAAGTCTCTCAATGTTTGACGATATGTTGCCCACTCAGCTTTCTTAGGAATGGTGCAATCAGCAATCTGAGTCCAATCACAAGCAAGCAATAAAGCATTGCGTGTGGCTCTTAGTTGAGACATTGCAGAGTCCTTGGCTGTTTGGATTTCTTCAGCACTCAATGATTCCACTTGAACAACAGAAACAAACTCACCATCGTCATAGGCAGAGCATGAAACCAACTTCTGAGTCAGACTGTCATGTGCTTTAAAAGCATTGACCTTCTTGGCATTGTTCTCAGCCAAAAATTCAGCACTTGGGCCACTTGCGGGAAACGATGTACTGCTAAACAGTTCACGATAATCGCCTACTGTTATGGGGTTAGTTAAGATTGCAATTTGCATGATGTTTCCTTAATTTGGGCCAATGTCTGGTAGTGCCGCAGTTGGTGCGGTAAAGTTTGCTGTGTATCGGGCGTAACCTTTGGTGATTCGTAGATCATCTATGTAGCCGTTCATTCCGTATGAAGGGCCAGCAACAGTTTCGCCAACTAAAATATTTTGATTTACAGCAAAAATTGCGCTTGTGCCAATTCCTGTATTTGTTGTGCCAACTTGAGTTCCATTTACAAAACAACGAATACTAGACCCGCTTCTGGTGACTGCTACATGACTCCATGTTGAAGTAGATAATGTTCCGCTTCCTGCAAGTATGTTTGTACCAGAGCCGCCTGCTGTTGTGTTGTATGCAAATTGAATCGTCCCACCACCACCAAATGTGCCGTTGACAACAAGCCACCAACACCCAATACCGCTACTATTGTCAAGACTACCAACAACTAAATATGGTGAAGTGCCATTTGGGTATACCCACGCTTCAATTGTAAAATCACCAGAACCAAAATCAAGAATTGGTCTAGTTGATGGATTGCCAACAACAAGCCAATCACCAGTTCCATCAAACGCCAAAGACCCTGTTCCATACTTCACCACGCTTGTAGAAATCTGTGCGTTACCCACAGTTTCTAAGTCGTTCATCATGGCGTTGTCAATGATTGCGCCATTGGTAAAGTTGGTCAACAATTGAGTATTTGTAACCGCAGTCAATGGTGCAGTTGGGGGTGTAAATGTTGTTGTGTAAAGTGCCGTACCTTTGACAACTCTAACGCTACTAATGTACCCGTTAGTAGGCTGAATATTGCCATCTAAATTTATCCCGATAGAAGTGCTAGATGTTGAAGATAAATTGTTAGTTTCGGTAACAGTTGAACCAACTTGAATCCCATTAATAAATGCTCTCAAACTAGACCCACTTCTTGTTATCGCAATGTAATACCAAGTTCCTGTTACAGGACTCCAAGAAAACGTACTTCCTGTTCCTATAGCTCCACTATTTCCAGAAAAAAACCGCAAGTTGCTACTGTTTAATTGAACAATCCAAGCAAATTGGTCAACACCACTAGGGCGACTCCATTTGCCTACAAAAGACTGGTCTGATGTTGAGTTTAAATACACCCAAAACTCGACAGTAAAATCAGCAGGCAAATCTAATGCAGTTGTGTTTGCCGCAGTTAAATAATCCCCACTACCATCAAAGTACCCTGACCCACCAATCACGCTTGTGGAGTAGGCGGTAGAAGCACCAAATGGGTTGAAGCGTTGGACGCTTGTGTTGCCCGCAGCAGTAAGCGTTAAAGGGCTAGAACTGTTATCAACAAATCTGTTTGATTGACAAGTAAGCAATACAGTATTGGTAATTGCTGTTAAATTAGTAGTTAAATCAAAGGTTGTAAGAGCAGTTCCTTTTAATACACGAACATTACTTAAATAACCATTTAAACAATTTGCACCTTTAGTAGCCGCCGCCCGAGCACCAATTACAAAAATTCTATTACTCGTGTAGTTTCCACTAGATGAGGCAGAAATAACTTCTGTATTGTTAATATAGGCTTTTATTGTTGTTGATGAACGAGTGTATGCAATATGAGTCCAAGTTCCAACAGAAACTGTAGCGGTTGAAGAAGTACCTGTAGTTCCATTATAATAATTTAGCGTACCACTAGAATTGATTGATAGGTTTTCTTTATCGTCAGTAAAATTGAAAACTTGATAAATATTTCCGCTACTTGGCATTACGTTAATAAATATCCAACCTTCAATCGTGTATGCACCAGTGCCAAATGCAAATGCTGAAGAACTTGGTGTTTCTATGTAATCGCTAGTCCCATCAAACGCATTTGACCAATTAGACCCATAAGGCGAGAAAGAACCTTGGGTTGTATTGCCGTTACGAGTAATGGTGAAGTTGTTTGTACTGCTGTCTAAAAACGTATTGTTCTGTGCGCCATTAGTTCCATCACCATGCAATAGCATAGTGACGTAGTTAAATTGTGCATCAAGAACAACAGGAGTACCTGCCCCCTTGTTTAACTTGTTAGCTAAAAACATTAAGCACTCCCTGCCCAATTACCATAAACAGTACTTCCAACTTGCCAGATCACCACCACGTTTGTGGATGAGGCTTCAAGTGTTGGGGAAGAGCCAGAGCCAGCTACGTTAATCCAAGTCATCGTAGGCCATGTAACTGTGTAGGTAACTGGATTAAGCATCAGCACAACAGACTGTCCATCAGCAAGTGACTCAGTAAATGTTGTGTTTGCGCCAAGTGTTTTTGTCTGAATTGTGCCGTTTGCAGGGTCAATTGCAGTACCAGATAACGCATATACAGTTTCCGTATAAGCCGTGACAGTTGGATTGCTTAGTGCGGGAGCAGTACCAAATACTAAAGCACCAGTGCCTGTTTCATCTGTAACTGCTGAAGCTAAGTTAGCACTTGAAGGAGTTGCCAAGAAAGTGGCTATACCAGTACCAAGACCCGATACACCTGTTGAGATTGGCAAACCAGTTGCATTGGTTAACGTTCCGCTAGTTGGAGTACCTAAAGCACCACCATTGACTACTGGCGCTCCCGATGAACCAACATTAACCGCCAATGCAGTTGCAACACCTGTTCCCAATCCTGATACACCAGTAGATATTGGAAGACCTGTCGCATTAGTTAAGGTAGCACTTGCAGGTGTTCCCAATACGGGAGCAACAAGAGTTAATGCTGTTCCATCTGTTGTAGCACCTGTAATGCCACCAAATGCACCTGCATTGTTATATTGAACTTGCGTTGTAGAACCGCCTGGAGTTCCACCACTACCTCCAGATGCAGAAATAGTAATACCACCCGCACTGTTGGTAATCGTTACGTTTGTGCCAGCGGTTAAAGTAGCTTTGGTAAGAGTATTACCAGTTGAGTTACCAATCAATAATTGACCATCTGTATAACTTGTCTGCCCTGTTCCACCATTTACAACAGGTAAAGTTCCTGTTACACCAGTAGACAAAGGAAGTCCTGTAGCGTTCGTCAATGTTGCGCTAGAAGGTGTACCCAAAGCAGGAGTCACCAATGTAGGAGATGTTGCAAAAACCAAAGAGCCTGTGCCTGTCTCATCTGTTACAGCAGAGATAAGGTTTGCACTTGAAGGAGTACCTAAAAAGGTTGCTACACCTGTTCCTAGACCAGAAACTCCTGTGCTGATAGGCAAGCCAGTAGCATTGGTCAAAGTGCCGCTAGAGGGTGTTCCAAGGGCAGGAGTCACTAAGGTTGGGCTATTGGCAAACACCAAAGCACCAGAACCAGTTTCATCTGTTACGGCAGAAGCCAAGTTAGCAGATGATGGCGTACCCAAGAATGTAGCTACACCTGTTCCTAAACCACTCACACCAGTAGAGATTGGCAAGCCTGTGGCGTTTGTCAAAGTCGCAGAAGCAGGAGTTCCCAATGCGGGAGTCACCAAAGTAGGACTGTTTGACAGAACAACAGAGCCTGTGCCTGTAGAAGAAGTTACACCAGTACCACCATTTGCAACAGGAAGAGTTCCTGTAATGTCGGAAGTAGAGAGACTTACCGCATCCCAAGAAGCATTAGTTCCATCGCTTTGAAGGTATTTGTTTGCAGCAGATGTTTGGCTAGGCAGAAGGTTATTTAGGGCAGCAGTAGCCGTAGAAGCACCTGTACCGCCATCAGCAATGGCTAAATCAGTAATACCTGTAATAGTGCCACCCGTTATTGCAGCAGCAGAGTTATCTGTTTTGGTTGCAACAGCAGTAGCAATATTGTTAAACTCTGTGTCAATCTCCGCACCTTTGACAATCTTGAGAGGATTGCCTGGCGAGAGATTATCTTTGGTTGCAAAGTTAGTGGTTTTTGTGTAATTACTCATGATTTACCTCTTAGGCCATTTTGCCATCTTTGGCTTGAATTTCAATCTTTTGCAATGAAAAGGATACAGAATTTATTGTTGCCTCATAACCAGTTTGAACAATTTTTCCCGCACCTGAAGCATTTGCTTTTAGTGTCTTAATAGCAATGCCAGCGTTGTATTCAGCAATATTGTATTCAGCTACTCCATACTCATAACTTGCTTGAGTTGGAATAAAAACATTCTGTCCTTGGTAAGAACCAGAATAATCAAAGCCCCACTTGATAGTTAAGAACTGGTTTGAACCACCAATCACAATTGCTGAAATGCTTTTCAGAATAGAGATTTGATTTGGATTTCCAAGGTCAGCATTGTTGGTGTAATAGACAAATTGGTAACTTTGAGTATCATCAATGTAACCACCATACTTTCCAATAAAGCCATTTTTTCCTATATACAAGTCACCATTACGAAGTGATTTTAAAGATTTGGGAGTAATAGAATCCCATTTAGTAACTCTAAAAGCACCATCCTGCAATGTTTGCTTAGTGTCAAAACAATAAACTACAGAGGCCGCAGGTAAAACAAGCAAGTAAAACGCTTCTTTTTCTGAGTAAACAGATTTTATATTTACTAATGATTCACCAACTAAAGATGAATTCAGATCAAATCGTACATTCTTAGAAATGTCTCTTAAAGGTGCAGATTTCTCTTGGATAGTCCTCATTAGTGAGCGAACACCTGAGTCTGACAAGAAGACAACATCAGAGCCAATGCTTTGAATCGTATCCCTTGCAATACACCCAATTGAGCCTACTGTGTCGCTTAGAACAAGTGATGCGGGGGTAGATGCATTAGAGTAAACAAGAATCTGTCTTTTACCAAAGATAAACAAGAAATCATTGTGAGCCGCCAAGCCCATTACTTCGTCAGCACCATTAGGCCATACACGGGACACATCTAATGTTCCTGAAGTACCACCACCCCATACATGACCTGCAATCAGATCAGAGAAGCTGATAGTGACCTTATCGGAAGCAGTATTAGCCACCCACAAACGACCAAAAGCAGAGATGGCAATATTGGCTTGAGGAACTGTAGCTACATAACCAGACTTCTCAGAAACTCTGCGATAAGTTGTGGTGCTTACAGCGGGGTCATAAATCAAAGGATCGTGACCAGTTTGAAAGAAATAAGCAATGCCATTCAAAGATGCACATTGCCAATTAGATGCCGTAATAGTTGGAGCAGTACCGCCACCACCATAAGTCAACTCAGTCACCGCATTAGAAGTGCCAAGTTTAAATAACTTGTTATTACCCGCAAACAAAATAGTCAAAGCACCATCGTTTTGCACTAATTCATGGATAACACCCACATCGTTAGCACCTAGATTGCCAGAAGAAGAGTTAACCTTTGTGTAGCCTTTTCTAGCACCAATTCGACCAAATTGATCCAAGATGCAGTTAGTTGCAACCAAAGCAAAGCCAGCCCCTAAATCAAGGGGAGAGTCTTCAGTATTCAGGCCATAAAAGCCTGGCGCTGAGAGACTGTAACTTTGAAGTTGTGCTGCCATTAGACCGCCACAAAGTTGTCTTCGGGATAACGAGTGCTTTCCAATGCAATCGCATCAGAGAGCATTCCTCTAAACAGAGCATAAGCCTCGGAAGAGTTTGTTCCACCATCTTCACCACGCTCAATCAAAGCACGAGAATAAGCACTTTGAGAAACCAAGTAGTCCAAAACTTTGACAGAAGTGCCATCAGCAGACAGATTGGCCTGTGGGACAGTTACATCAAACTTCAATGTATATACGCCATCAGGAACAGGAAACAAATCAATCTTTGTATCGCCATTGCCATCTACACCACTAAAGCAGAACTCTGAAGGAATAGACTGTGAAGGTGTACCAAAGTTGAGTTTGCGATTCATGTCCGCAACAGTGGTGTTATCTAGGGTAATGACACTTGTGGTATTGATAGCATCGTTAACACGAAACTTCTGACCAACACCTGTCAAAGCATAGGAACTTGTGCCAGACGTAGTAGTTATTGTAATTGTCTGAGATAGTACATTCCATGAATAACTATCTTCAATCTGACGCTTGGCATCATTGACAAACTTGCCAATCAAAGAAGAATAGGTTGTTTCGCCAACAGTAGATACTGTGCTTTCACGCAAGCGAACCAACACATCGTTAACAAGTTCTAAGTAGGTCATGTTCGTTGCGCTCCTTGAACCTCAAATGTGGCAATAAAACTGAAGGTACTACCCGCTTCAGTAGTAAGTTGAATCTTATCGCCTTCTTCTAAAACAATATAAGCAACACCATTAAACTCAAGATATTCTTTAGAAGTTAGGGTGTACGAAGTAAGGATGTCTAAGGTGGTAGCCGTACTTGCGTCATACCATTGGACTGTGATGTGTTTTGTCGATCCACCAGTATTGTGAATGTACATCACAGTAAACTTGGCGTAATAACCCGTAGGAACTGTATAAACAGTTGTCAGCGTTGCGGCTGCTGGGTTAATTCCGACAGATACAGGTCTCATTTATTCCTCTTAGAGATCGCTTTAGCCTTCGCTTTAGCGTCTTCCTTGGACGTTGCGCCCCAAGCTCTAAGAGAAAGTAAAAGTCGGGTAGGCTTTCCATCTTTCATCTCAGCGCCAGGC
>Ga0209354_10000544_pt1 | contig 17887 bp, 4 predicted proteins | sample LauGreSpBDMM15DD_2_FD_187562 | JGI IMG/M metagenome (GOLD analysis project Ga0209354, IMG submission 187562) | Freshwater lake microbial communities from Lake Michigan, USA - Sp13.BD.MM15.DD (SPAdes) (version 2) | ecosystem: Environmental > Aquatic > Freshwater > Lake | place: Lake Michigan, USA...
GAGAAATCGCCTTGGGATTCTGCGTTACCTTGAGCAGCTCCTTCAGACGAGGAACACCACGAGTCACGTTGGACTTACTGGCTACACCAGCAAGATGAAAAGTATTGAGAGTCATCTGCGTAGAAGGCTCGCCAATACTCTGAGCGGCAATAATTCCCACCTGCTCGCCAGGCTGAACCCACGCCTGCCAGTTCTTCGTAACCAGCATCTCACACAGCACATCAAATGCCGACTCAGTGAAGCGGTCACGTACAATCATCTTCATCGGGCTCATGTTGTACCTGAGAAGAGCTGCCCAGGTCTTGTGGAAGCGCTGAGTCTTGTCTAGTACCGCCTCAATACCCGCAAGAACACGAGTAGGAGTGAGATTTGTCTTTACCTTGTCATTGAGGCCGAACTTAATCTTGATGTTGAGGATGAGGCGGTCAAGATTCACGGCCGAATATACAGAGCCCTGACTGCCGCTGCGAAAGACACCCTCCACAATCATCACCTGGTCTTGGCGGATTTGCTCAGCGTACGCTTTGAGAGCGGCCTTGTCATCGCCACGGTCCATTCCCTCCACGAGAATACTCGTGAGGTCAACGCCCTCTAGAACAAAGTCACGAGCAATATCCTCTCTAGACAGCTTTGCCAGGTCAAGCGTCTGATTCTCAATCTTGGTAGAATTGATACCGTCCTCGCCATAATGGAACTGGGCGATGTTCATATTGGCATCACGCACAGAGCCATCGTGCTGAACCACAAGGTCCTCCATGGCCTTCACTAGCTGGCGCTGGATATAGCCTGTGTCTGCCGTGTCATACACCTGAAGGCCATTCGCTAGACCAAAGGTGAATGTCTCTGGCACAGTCAAGTCATACATCTTAGGATATGCATCAGGGCTGACAAGCTCAATTGAGACAATCTCATCCATGACGACATCATTCTGAAAAGGAAAGTTACGGTGTTGAGCTGTGGCAGATAGCTCCTTACGCTTGCTCTCCTTTGCTGTATCAATGAATGTTAGATTAGATGCCAAGAGAGTAGCCCATTGAGCCCTCACGGAAAGGCGGTAAGTGGGAAGAATATTCTCAGTGGCAACATTATTACTCTTTATCTGAGTCTTAAACATCTTAGCAAAGACTCCAAGGCGTGTAAGGAGCATTGTAATACCTTCAGTCAGAGTCTGTGAGGCTGAGCCAGACTCAATTGAGTTATAGGTGAGAGTACCATCTCCAGAGATGTAACCATTCAGGAGTGCCTTAATGAAATCCAGAGGGGCAGTGAATGCCTCAGCAGGGACACGCTTGTTAGCAGCACCATGTCCGCAAATCTCGTCAAGGAACTTTGCCAGAACTGTTGAGAAACCACGAACAGTGGTTGTAGTTCCGCCAGTAGAATTCATAGTTGTATCCTCAATTGTCTTAATCCTGTTACTCTCAAACCAGTCATGAACAAACTGGCGAATCTCAGGACTATTGTTTGTAATTCCCACATATCCACTCTTCACATCAACGTTACCCTCTGCCAAGAACAAGCCAAGGAATAGACCATTCTCAGAGTTGAGAGAGAACTCATCAGGAATTCTAGCACCATCACGGTTTGTTGTGAAAGGATACACGTATCCAGGAAGAATGTTGTCAGTCTTTGAGCGAGTTAGAGTGCGAACGAAACGCCCCTTATTCTCATATGGAAGGGTAAATCCCTTGCCATTGTTCTCACTCCACCATCCAGAAGGAATATGCTCACGGTCAACCATGGCAGAATCTACTAGCTCTCTTGCCTTGTGGAAGTCTGTGCCAAAGAGATAAGATGTCTTAGGGAGATAGCTTGCCAGCTTAATCGATGATGTGATTACAGGTGGCTGCGCAAGATTCATAGTAACAGGCATGGCATCACCTGGGCGAACATCAGGCGTGTTGCGATTCTCAAAGAGAGTTGTCAGGGGATTCCAAATGAGAAGTGACTTGGAAGCTGTTACAATTACTGAGCGACCACCCAGTGTCTCAATACGATATAGCTGATTTCCAGGGTCATGCCTTGTTATAGCAGTCACCTTACCCCAAGTGACAGTTCCATTTGGAGAAACAGAGGGAATGAATGTGGGGGAACCTAGCTGTAGCATCTCCAAATCAGCCTCATCGGGGAAGTGCTCAACATCAGAAGACTGCGCAGTAAGATGGGCATCAATCCAATCTCCAATCGCCACGCACTTTGTCACACCATCCTCTAGGATAACAATCTTTGTATCACCGGTTACAGACTTAACAGCCGTATCAATCAGACCCTCACGACCTGACATGGCGTGGAAGAAGAACTCAGTGGGCGTTAGACCATTGATGAACGAGTTCTGAATGAAGCCACGTGCCTCGGCGCCGTCATCATACTTCTTGAAATGAGGGAGTGTGCGGTCCTCAAAGCCATAGGGGATGCGCTTACCCTCAATATTCTGTTGACCCACACAGGCAATCATCTGGGCAATGTTAATCGGACCACCCTTGGAGCCGGCACGCACCATCGCCGTCATGCGATTCTCATTGGCTAGAGAGTTGTACCCAATCTCGCCTGAAAGCTCCGTGGCCTTGTTCAGAATGCCGAAAATCTTGTCCTCAAACTCCGCCTGATTGGTCTTACCCGTATTGTTATCAAACAAGTCCTGGTGAATGTTGAGCAGAATAGACTCCACCTCAGACTTCTTCTCCTCAATCTTTACATTCATCTCGTCCTTCGTGGCAGAATCAGCAATCAAATCACTAATACCAACAGAGAAGCCATTGTAAATGAGGAACTGCTCAATTGTACTTTGCATGGCATCGAGCAAATCCACCGTCTCCTTGCTCCCATAGTCATTGTACGTCATGTGAATAATGCCCTTGGACGCCTTACTGAAGACAGACTTGTCAAATTGACCTTCTAACACATCCCCGTTACGGATAACGACCTTCTTCTTGGAAGAGTTAGTCATGTCCATATTGATAGGAGGCATGAGCTGAGTGAGAATCTGGTGCCCAGACCACCTGGCACCGGCCTTTGGCTCAGGAATAGAGCCATTGAAGCGCTTGTTCCACATCATCAAGTTCATGAACTCACGACGATTAAATGCCACATGCTCTCTAGTCAGACGATAGCTGCCTACCAGAGTGTCCTGAACAACACCAATGATAGGAAGACCATCACGAGGGCGCAGAATCTGGTGAGGAACCGCAGCAATCTCCTCCAGCTCAGTGGCCGCCTCATAGCTCTGGGGACAGTGCATATTCATCTCGTCGCCGTCAAAATCGGCATTGTAGGGAGCAGTTACTGATACATTTAGACGGAATGTCTTGTACTTCAGCACCTTTACCTTGTGCGCCATCATAGACATACGGTGAAGCGTGGGCTGACGGTTGAATAGCACAATATCACCGTCCATGAGATGGCGATTCACAATGTCACCGTAGTGTAAGACAACATCCTTGGTGTTCACGTGACGAAGACTGATAATACGCCCATCGACACCACGACGAATGGTCTTTGCGCCAGGGAAGACAGAGGGACCATTCTGGATGAACTTGTAGAGGCGCTCCCGATTGAACTCGGTTACACGCTCAGGACGTGTAAGATTCATGGCAATCTTCTCAGGAACACCCAGCTCGGCAATGCTGATATTCGGGTCGGGTGTGATAACAGAGCGAGCAGAGAACTCCACACGCTTGCCTTGAATATTGTAGCGGATACGACCCTCCTTGGAGCCGAGACGTTGCTGAATCGACTTGAGAGGACGACCATTACGCTGGGCTGATGGGGCCACGCCAGGAATCTGGTTGTCCACCAAGGTTGCGATGTGATATTGGAGAACGTTCGTCCACTCATCAATCACTGACTTTGCTGCATTCGCCTGAATACGAGGCTGGAGATAGGTGTTGTTTGTCTTAATAATCTCCGCCAGCTTGTGAGTCAGGTCATCCTCAGAGCGCTGGTTATTGTCCTGAATGACGGAAGGGCGCACCTGGGGAGGAGGAATGGGAAGCACCGTGCAAATCATCCAATCTGGACGGCACCAATACCGGCTGAAGCCCATGAAATCTACATCCTCGTCAAGGATGCGACGGAAGAGGCGAAGAACAAACTCTACCTCTAGAGGCTGACGCTGCTTCTCCCCACTCTTTGTAGTATCAGCTACAGGGACAGAATCGGAAGCATCCCACTCGGCCACAATACGAGCAATACCCTCACGAATGTAGCGAGTAGGCTGACGAGCGCCGCAACCATCCTCTGTCTCTTGGCCACAACGCTTAATCTCCTTGGATGCCGTGAGAACATCACGCCAGCGTGCCTCACCCTTACGCTTCAAGAAATGCTTGCGGAATTTCTTATCCACGAGCAGCTTTGAGCAGCGGATACAGATACAAGACATAATATTTTGAATAAAGGGCAGGAACTGGATGTAGTAGACAGGACGGGCTAGGCGAAAATGCCCAAAATGTCCGGGGCACTTATGATTTGTCTGACCACAGCTGCGACACTCCTTTCCATTATCAAGAACTCCCATGCGAGGGTCAAAGAGTCCTCCAATCTTTGGCTCATTCCCCTCATAAGTTCCAGAGTTTGTCACCTCTACGACTGAGCGCCGCTCAATCTCGTCTGGGCTAAACACGCAAATTTGAATACCGACCACAGGTTCAATCTCTGATGATGGAGCATAGAACCCAGCTGGCATCTTCTAACAAGTTGGACTAAGTTTCTAAGCCCCCGCAAAAATCAACTTTTAGTTGTGAGAAATGTTTAGGCCTTTTTCCGGTTTGTGTAAAAGTATGGTATAAAACCCCCTTGTATATCACATATAGAAATGCCTGAGCTATTTATTCTACCTAACCCTGAGGCAGCATCCTTTTACACAAATACAACCTTTGATGGAGAGAATGCAGGAGTTGACCTATTTGTGCCAAATGATGTTGTGTTCGCTCCTGGTGAGCGTAAGATGGTGTCAATGGGAGTTCGTGCGGTAATTATTGATTGGAAGAAGATGGCGAATTATTGGATGCTGCCTCGTTCTTCTATTTCAAAGACTGGTCTCATGCTGATGAATTCCGTTGGTGTGATTGACAAGTCGTATCGTGGGGAGCTTATTGCTGCACTCTGGAATACGACGAATGATACCGTGAAAGTACAGAAGGGTCAGCGCCTCGTACAGATTGTGGCACGTGATATGGATGATATTAAGAGTTTGACGGTGGTTGACAAACTTCCAAACGCTAACACGGACGAGAGGGGCGAGGGTGGGTTTGGGTCTACGGGTCTATAATAATCCTGCTTAGAAAGAATTATATAAAAGTTGTAGATGCAGCAGGAGTTCATAGATACATCCAAATATCAGATTTCTCTACATTCTATTGACAGTAGGTTTTCTGACATGAAAAACAACGTGAATTCTGAATTTCGTGTTCAGAATCCTAGCAATCTCAAAAATATTATTCGTATTCGTCTGGCAAGTGTTGAGGTTCCGCTAGTTGAGCCTATGTTTTCTGTGCCAAAAGGTAATGTTACATTTCGTGTAAAGATTGGAGCAGTACTGGGATATATTAATAGTGGTGAATTGGTATCTGGAAATTACACAGCGGCTGCTCTTGTTGCGGCGATTCAAACACAACTTAGGAATATTCATCCAAATTTCACAGTTACGCTCAGTAGTATTAGTGGTTTAGTTACGATTACTAATACTAGTTTACAATATACCTTTGATTTTGCTTCACCTAATGATAAAATTGCAAGTCGTGCTACGCATTGGGGACTTGGATATTATCTTGGATTCCGTGATACTCTTTTAGTTAGTGCATATTCAACAACTACAGGAGGGTATTCTGTTACAGGGACGAGTGTGATTAACGTTCAGGCGAATCCTTATTATTTAGTTCAGATGAAATGTCCAGATGAGGTGGTTTCCTTAACGCATAGTATTAGTGGTGGGACATTTGTTTCGGCACTAGCAAAGATTGTTCTAACAGATAACTACTATCAGTTGCAGTTCGATGATAATGCAAATTTAATTAGAAAAGAATATACATTTATATCACCAGTGAATATTCCGTTTTTTCAGATATCTTTGCGTGACCCATGGGGTGAGTTAGTGAATATGATGGACGCTGATTGGTCGTATACTATAGAAGTAACGGAAATCAAGAATTCCAAAATGTATAATAATATTCTGACCACGTATCAGAAGTAAACCCTTTACTTTTTTACTATTTTACTTTTTGTTATAGTTTTAAAAACAATGACAAAAGGACAAAAAAAGGACAAAAGGACAAAATATTTAGAGTAGAAGATTTGTTGCTACAATTGCTTGTGTATATCCCGTTATAGTAGAGAGAGATACGGCTACATTTGTAGAATCAGAGATTTGAATAAAAGAAATAGCATTATTTACTTCTGAAGAAACAGAGAGTATGTTTGAAGTTATTGCTAGAAGATTATTGCGTGTTACAGGAATACGCAAGGTATTTCCTAAAGAAACATCACTATCATACCTTTGAAGACCAGTTGAATATTCATCAATGCATTTCTGTATTTGCTGTACAATCCCAGAAGTATAGCCTATTGTTTGTGTAGGGTACTGCTCTGAGATTGTGGAAATGGCACTAGAAATAACTGTTAATGATGTGGAATTACTTGCGACTCCTTGAGTCGTAGCTTGAGTTGCGGTGTCTAAGAGTATTGTATTGGCAGAAGTTAGATTTAATGATAGATAATTTGTAAAGGCTGTTGTATTTAGTGTTAAAAAATTAGATAAGGCATTTTTCACATAAAGATTCTCTGAAGCTGAAGGAACTTTATTTAGGGTTAGGGCATATAGTGTCCCATTTGATGTTACTGTATATCCAATACTACTTATAGACGTAAGTTGATTAATTCCTGAGCCAAAGACAGAATATCCTTGAAGAGCTGTAGGTAATATTTGTAAGGCAAGATTTGCGGGATATGTGGTTGAATCGCAGAAAATAACATTGCTTGAGATTGATGTTACGTTGAATGCCAAATCTATAAGAGAATCATACGTAAATGTGTTCCAACTAGGGTTACTAATAACATTCCAGTAAGGAGACGTAAGCTCTTTACCCTTTATATAAGAATAAGAAGGACCACGAGTATCAGGTCCAATTAAGCACATATTGAGAGAGCCACTTTCGTCAGGATAATAGACTAAGTCTCCAAGTGTATAGGATGTTGCGGGATTATAGACGCCTTTGAGGACTGGTGTTATAGAGGTTGTTCCGATGGTGAATGTGCTTCCTTCTGTGATATTAGAAGGAAGTAGATTCTTATTTACATAACTTTCATTCTGGAATCCAGGGCTAGTATTGGGGAGCATACCTTGTGTTGTAAGGGAGGCAACGTGTTGGAGAAAGATAATTAGGGCAGAATTCATGGCAGTCTTAGCATATTTGATATACAAACTCTTATTTGCCGTTAGGGTTATTGGAGCAGTAGATTGAACTTCTACACACGGAACTGTTCCAAATTCGGTAAGTCTTGTTCCAAAAAGGTACTTTACAATAGTTCCTTGTGCCGTCGATTCACTAGGAATAAAGAGAGTAAAGCCGTTAAGAACAGAATTGTTTCCTGATACATCAATTGATGGTATAGCATTGAGCTGTCCAAGGGAATCGCCTGGAATATCAAACGTGGCAAATGTTCCATTGGCAAATTCAGATACAGACCCGTTGACAAGAATTAAATCAGTTACTGAATCATATTGCATCTGTACAGAATCGCCTGGACTATCAAATGTTACATATGCAGAAGAAACAATCTGTGCTTGTGTTTGAATCCACAAGGCGGGGGCTGATAAAGGGTCTAGTCCCGTAACGGAGGAGTATGAAACTGTATTTGACTCCATCTATATAAATATTATGTTTATTAAAATTCAAAGGTTTTTCTCTAAGGGTAAAGAGAAACAGCACACATATACTGGGCACCATAGGAGTCAGGATAATTTACTAAATTACCTAGTACATATGATGTAGTAGGATTATATACACCCATATCAATAGGATTTACTTGCATTGAATATAAATTGAAAGGAGAGCCAGCAATTACAGGAATAGGTAAATATGATGATTGTAAGACGTATTTATTGTATGTCTGATTATAAACAAAGCCATTATATAATAACGTGTTATTGTCTGTATTTATTTTTAGGATTGATGTCGTTGTGCTAAATGTCTGTGTAAGAGAAGATACTTGTTTAGCTTCATTGGTAAAATCATTCATTGCCGTATTAAATGCCAGTTGAGCTGCTACAAAGCTTGAAGTTACAGCATCTGTCGCCTGTTGAATATCGGCGATTTCTTGCCTTGATAATCCAGCACCAGGAGGCCCCATGCCAGCATATAATATAGTAACTGCACTATTTGCAGTCCAATTTAGAATTTCCCATTGTATAGGGTTAGATACTAGATAATTAAATGAAAATAACGAAACACCATCCAAATAATATTCAAAAATTGAATTCTCATAAGTAATTAAGAATTTACTAGTGTTTGTATAAGGAACTGGCCCATAATAAGGATTTCCAGTTGTAGGTTCAATAACACTAAACGTACCGTCTACGAAAAAAACAACCCATGGTGTTAGATTTTGAGAATCGGCAGGGTCTTTTAATCTTATATAGAAATTTCCATCTTGTGACGCAGAAGAAAAGAGTAAATATCTATAATCCATAGATGAATCTGTAATGGACTCCTGCCACTTCGTAAATATCACTGTATTTAATGTACTTATTATTGTTGTATTAGTAGGTGTATATACCACGTTAAATGTAGATATACTTGGAGTAATAGAATAAGTGAGTGTAGAGACAGCAGCCACATTAGCTTCTTTTGCAAAAGTCAAGTTGGTGAGTGCAGTCGCTAAAATTGTACTGTAATTCTGAAGTTGAACTTGTGCCGCATTGACAGCACCACCTGCCGTTGTATTTTCGTTTGTCAAGCGGGCAGTTATAATTAAACTATGCGCAATCTGGTCAAGATTTGCATTCTCTAACGCTTGATTCAAAGCATTCATTGCATTATTTTCAACAAGAGCGGCCTGTGAAGCTGCAAATGCCGCAGCATTTTGAGCATCTCTTGCCGCTTTAATGCTTGCTATATCAGACCCAGCTGTAATAACAGAATTGAATATTTTCTGAGCAGTTTCAAGTGCGGAATTTGCCAATTGTAAGGCATCATATGCCTTTTTCTCATTCGCAACGGCAAGATTATATTGAGAAACAAGAACATTTGCCTGAGCCAAATTTGCTTGTGCTAAATACTTGGCAGATGCTGTATCAAGAATACTCTGTGCATTTGGATTCATATTAACATATGAATTAGCTAGTTGATATGCGGACTGTGCTAAATTATACTTTATTTGAACCTGTGCCAACTGATTGCTTACACCAAAAAGAGTTGACATTTTGACATCTAACACTTCCTGAGAAGAGTCATTGGCCCTTGCGATTTGTAAATCAGACTGGGCGATGGCATAGGCAGACTGATTCGATACAAAGTCATTATTTATTGTGAATAACGCAGAATTTGCCTCTTGTAAATTAGTATATAGTTGATTGACTCTCGCCCCTTCAAGGAGTTTAGTCTGATTTAATGCTGTGACACTAAGAATTGCCTTGCTTTGAGGGTCAATTGTTGCTATATTGAGAGAGCTTAGATATGCTGCTGTATATAAGATTTCTTTATGCTCATGAGCTACATACTTATTGTATGAATTTGTTAATTCAGTATAAATAGAAGCAATTTTTTCTGTATTAGCTCCTTCCATTTGTGTATTGTATTTAACAAGTAAATATTCATACTGTTTATAATCTCTCTGGGCTAGTGTAGAATAATTTAACATTCCCATATAGGCATTCGTCAACTCGGCAGTCAAAGCATTACTTGTTGCCGCCCTCAAAGAACTTATCTGTTTACTCTGTCCTGAAGACAGAGTGGAAAAAGAGTTTACAAGATTATTAGATGTATTGGCGAATGTGCTATAGATAGACGGGCTTCCTACAGAATAAGTTGAATAAATAGAATTATAATTAGAACGAGCCTGTGCCAATGAAGTATTTGCGAAATTGAGTAAGATATTCGTATTGGCCACATTAAGTGAGGCAGCTGTAAACGTACTTGTCAGCGGTGCCATTTCTTCAAATGATATCCCCTGTTGCTTTTTTATAGAAAACTGTGTGCTTACTACGGTGAGTGTGGCATTCGCTTGTGCAAATGCAGTGGCAGCAGCAGAATCTTCAATCTGTGCTGTTTGTAGCTGTTGAGCTGATTCATTAAGACGTGCACTGATTGTTGCGGTAAATGTGTCATTCGATGTTGAATTTACCTTGGCAATAAAAGAGGCATCTGGGCTTATTATGGTGGAAAGTGTTAAAAAGGTATTATATAACTTGGCGGACTGTAGATGCATGTTCACAGTATCTTCTTGGATAGCTGCGAGTTGCGTTTGTAGAGGGTGAATCGTCGCCAAATTAGCACCCTTTGCCATGGCTACCGAGATTTTATCTAGCACAGAATTTGTAGATTGATTTACTGCCTGGAGTTTATCATTTAATTGAGAATATTTATTATATGTGTTATTAGCTTGTTGGACGAGTTCGTTTTTCTTAGCAACGGCAAGCTCGGCTTGTCTGAGCGTAGTTGCCATAGAATAAATAGAATCAGTTTTTGAAGAAGTAGTATATGTTAGCAATGATGCGTTATAATTAGCAGTAACATTTGCGTGTGTTAAAGCGTAATTGTAAATACTCACTTCGCCCATTTCACCCACTAAATAATTAGTATTATCTATTGAACCAATACGATAGCCTGTACCACCATCAAAAGCTACAGCAGATGCTACTGATTCAATTAATGCGCCATTTATATATGTATTTAAATTTGTTCCATCCCATGTTCCAATAATATTTACCCAAGTATTTGGAGTAAAATAGGATGACACATCACTTGAAGCACGCCACATTCCAGAGGTGTAAAATCCCATATTAATTTGATTTGGAGCAACGCTAATTATTCCTAGATTTGCATCTCCACCGCCATTTATTTGAGTTACTATACAAGATGATAGGGGGATTCCATTTGTTGTCATTGTATTTTTATACCAAACATTAACACTCCACGCATTTCCTAAGGATACATTAGGAAATGTCCAACTCGTTGTTCCGTCGAATACTATACCATTCCCTTCTATATTTTTAGAAATATTACCATTCTCCAATGTCGCATTTTTCCCATTGCCAGATTTATCTAGCCATGCGCCGCTCCCTGAATAATTAAACGCCCTCAAACTCACGACAGGTCGCCTAAATCCAGAAACAAATCCATATCCTAAGATTGAGCCATCAGGGTTAAGACCAAAATCGCTTCTCATGGTAGATACACTTTTAGAAGCACCATTAATCTTATTTGCCAGACTCGCCTTGGAAGCAGCGGCATTTGCATATTTTTGCTGTAAAATTGTCAATTGTGCCGGCGTTGTAGTTGTAGAGAGTTCCTGCTGAGTAACCTCCATAACAGAACTAGCCTGGTCGTATTCTAGCTGAAGCATGTTCACGGCAGACATGGTAGAATTATAAAAATGTATCTGATTGTTCATGGTTGCTGAATCAATCTGGGCGAGTTGAAATTCTGACGCTTTAATCAGAATTTCCTGGCCTATGCTGCTTACAACAGTAATTGACTGAGCTATCAATGTATCAGCAAGATATGTGTTATAAGCATTTACTGTATCTGTGAGGGCGGTATTGGACTGAGCAGAATATGTGGCAATTTCTGCCTCTAGTTCAGGAGGAGATAGGCCGATATTAGAGAGAGAGGCAAGAATAGACGTGAGACTATTAACCTGGAATATAATATGTGAAGAATTACTATTTGCAATATAGTAATTGCATAAATTACCTAGGTAAGTGCTAATAGAAGGATTAGCCACCATAAAATTGTATGCTCTCGTGAGGTTAGTATTGTATTGTGTTAAAAGAGTTCCTGATAATGTCTGGAAGTTGCCCAGGTACGTGTTCCATACACCCATTTGTGTAGAATATACTGTCGATGAAGAGAGACCATCTACTGGAGGAAAGGCGGTTGGGTGTTCAGTGGCGTACTTTAGCAGAGTGCTATAATAGATTATATTATCTGTTGCAAGCTGTGTCTGTGTAATTGATGCATTAAAATATGACATTGCATCTGATTGAAGAAGTTGAGCTTGACCATTGGCAGAACTATGAGTACATCTATCATAGTCTTCTTGTGCGGATTTTTGGACGAGGAGTGCTTGTGTTAAAGAGTCATTTGCAGCCGAATAAGCACCTTTTAACACAGTTATTTCAGAAAGAATGGCACCACTGGCGAGGGCGGTATTTATCGCCATTTGTGCCAAGGCCACATTGGCTTTTTCTGTTGCTACCGCCGTATTCGCCGCATTAAGGCGAATTAGACTACTATTCACTTGAATGGCAATTTGGTTTAGCTGCGCATTTGATAAGATATTTTTCTGGTAAGCAGAGGATGTTGTTACACTTGTTTTGTATTGATTTAGAGTAAACATATTGGATGCGGAAACAGAGGAAATATTCTGTTGGGCTTCTACAGCAAGAGTAGAAACTTTCTGGAAGGAGTTTGAAGCGTTCATCATCTTTGCTAAGGCGCCATTCATGGTAGAAGTGGTGGCGGCATATGTGGTATTAGCTGTAAGAAGTGCCTGGGTGCGTGTCTTAACCTCAGTCATAATTGCACCATTGTTAACACGATTGTTGAGAATATCCTGCGCTTCTGTTACAGCCGCTGCAGCATATGTATTCATAGTGGAAGCATATACGTAGGCAGTTGTTGCTGATGTGAGGGAGCGATTCGCCGAGTTTCTATTTGCCCCTGCCACAGTTGCTGAAAGAGATGCGGCATTAGAAGAGGCAAGGGTTGCGTGTTGAATTGCCGTAAGCTCAGCAGTATAGGATGCTTCTAAGGTAGATGCTGCACTCTTAGAAGTTTGTCTTACACTATTCACAATATTACTTGCCCCAATAACCATGGCCTTGTAGAGTTGAATTTGAGAATCATTGCTGCCAATGGCTATAGCATAATTCATGTTGTAAAGAATGGAATTATAGTTATTTAACTCAGATGCCTCTTTCGCAAAGGTATCAATCGCAGTATTAAATGCCGCCTTACGTTTATTTGTTACAGAATTTGCCTTGGCAAGAATTGTTACTAGATTTTGGGGGTCTAGAATAGCGTTTTTCTCAGCCTCTAAAGCTTGTGTAAAAGGGTCTGATGCGGCATTTTCTGTGGCAATTGTGCTTGCTAGTGCGGCTGCGTTTGCTGTTTCTAAGGCGAGAGATGCATTCGCTGATGCGGCATTGGCTGCCGCTTGTACGACGGCGGCATTGGCTGCAGCTGTTTGTGCAGCATTCAGAGTAGAAGTTGCTTTTACAACTGCCGTTGCGGCGGTTTCTAAGTCTGCTATGGCCAACTCGGCAATCGCCTGTTGATTTGTTAATACAGCCTTGGCGGCGATTGCGGCGGCATTTTGCTGTTGAATATTTGCTTGATTTCCACTTGTTTGTGCTGCGGCCAAGGCAGACTGGGCAGCAGCGACGGCGGCATTTGCGGATGCCACAGCCTTCTGTTGTTGGGCATTACGAATTACAGCGGCATTATATTTCGCTTGCTCTGCTGCCGCCTGTGCTTGTGCAGCAGCCGTTGCTTGCGTGGCAATAGTGAAAGCATCAGTAGCCTTTTGAGCAGCTTCTTTTTGTACGGCTGCTTGACGTACAATTTCTTCAGTTGTTGCTGCAACATATACTTTTTGAATAGCTGCGGCGGCAGTAGGTGTATTTGTGGCGAGAAATTGTAGACGAATCTTGAAGGTGGTTCCAGCAGGAATTGCCACCTTTGAGCTCATATTGTCTGAATCACCTGTTGTACTATTTACAGTTACAGAATTGGAAAATGTAAACTGAACATTTAACTCAATCCTATCATTCTCAACAAAGTTCCATGTGCCTGTTACCGAATCTTCAGAGTTTACTTCAAATAATCCAGGAATCTGTTTTCCTGTCACATCAAAAAAACGTGTTGGGTCTTTAGACAATAAATCTTGAAACATATCATTAACTGCACCAGAATTTACTGAGGCTTCTTCTGCTTGTAGAGATGATTCAATAGAGCTGATAAATACAGAATTTGGTAACATGTCATACGCATCTTCCAGATTAAAAACAACATTCACTGTAGGATTGGCAGAGCTACCGTATAGTTTATAAATAACATATGACATTATTATATCATTCGAACTAATTTTACCATTCTTACGAATCCTTGGGTCAGGATTAGAATCAAGAATTGCCGAGCCAAAGTTTAATCCTCCTGTAACACCGTCAATGTCAGTATAGTATTTAGATAAGGTATTGGCCAAGATATAAGAGAAAGATGCTCCAGAAATATCTTCGTGAGGTGTAAAATGACCTATGGGACCTGATTGTCCTGCTTCTCTATGCCATGTAAAGAAGCGATTAAGGTCATCAACTGATATGGGACATTGAACACGATGTCCCATAATGCCGGAATCAGCTAAGTTAATTGCCTGATTAGCAACATTCATTGTAATGAGCTTCCTATATGACAAAACTACAGCTGACATATCTAATTATTCAGATATAATTCTAGAATTATTATAATTCTAGAATTATTCTTAGACTTATGGGCAGTTTACCTGTTTGTCTAATAGTATATTAGACTTTACACAATGAAATCATATAGTAAAAACTCTCCACCTACTAGGTAGAAGACACCATCACCAGCCGTTACAGGGTTATTTACTATTACAGCAACACATGATGGGTATAGTGCATTAGGGAGAGAAGGAACAACGCTATACGTTAAAATATTGGTAGGTGACCCGATAGAGGAAGAAATACCTGTGCCAAGGATTTGAACACCATTTAAATTAACTGCGGGATATGTGACAGAGCCTACCGTTTTGCCAACGCTGGCAGTAGCAAGAACATCACTATCAATATAAATTACATGATTGCCAGAAGAATCCGTTCCAGCCTGAGTCTCATTGAGGCGTACACAGGTCATGGTATACGCAAATACTGTGCGTGGATTAGGAGCAGGAAGAGCACTTACCGCATTAGTAGCATAGGCGACAGTGTTACCCTTAGCAATAACATCTGCCTGAGCCGCATTAGATGCGTTCATCGTTACGGAGGCATTGTTGGCCGCCTGAGTGGCTGCCTGCTGTAGAAGAACAATCTCCTGCTGTGTCTTACCACCATTAGGATTTCCAGAGGCGTCGTATGGGGCCACTGCACTGTTTAGCAATGCTGTTGCCGCAGTGTTGGCGGCTGCAGCAACTGCAGCTGCTGCAGCGGCTGCTGTCTTGGCTGCCATAGACGCACTGAGAGCATTATTGGCAGAGTTGAGAGCAGCCTTCGCCTCGGCGATAATCGCAGTTTGTCTCGCAAAGATGAGTATACCATTGGCAATTGGGTCAGAGTTGGCATTGCTCTGTGCCTGGTTCATCTTAGAATTAGCTAAATCAAAAGCAGCCTGTGCATTTGACTTGCTAATATTTGCGGCATTAGCTGTGACCTGGAGAGACTGAATCTGTGCAACATCGGCACCAGCATTGATTGCGGCATCTAGAGCCTCACCCGCAATTCTAGCAGCATTGGTTGAGAGGGCTAGGTTATTTGTAGCAGTCTTTGCAGCGGCCGTTGCGGCGTAGAAGAGGTCAAGTAGCTTATTAGCATTTGCCATGGATGCCTTCTTAGCTTGATATTGCTGTAGCTCCTGTAAGATTTTTACGGCGTTCGGGTTAACTGTTACCTGGTCGAGGGCAAGAGTCGCAGCAGTTGCAGCAGCATTTGCCGCACTCTGTGCAGTTGCCACAGCTTCACCAGCAGTTTGAGCAGCTAGCTGAAGAGCCTGGATTTCAGGGATAGTAGCACCACCTGTAATAGCTTGGTTCATCGCCGCAGCGGCGGCATCGTAGGCAGTCTGGGCATTGGTTAAATTGACATTCGCCAAAACCTTCGCTTCTAGTGCAGTCATGTAAGCACGAGCAAGAGCATTGGACTGTGAGTTGAGAATGGCAGCCTTCTGAGCAAGCTGTGTCTGTGTAAGTAGATTGATGGCCGCAGTTGTCTTAAGAATACTATCACTAGAATTTGACACGGGGTTGCCACTGGCATCTAGCGTTGTGCCACTCATGATTAAGAGGAGGGCTGCATCCTTGGCATTTGTGGCATTTGTATGACTTGTCTGTGCTGTAGTCTGAACTATGGTGGCATTCTCAAGGATGGTACGTAGCTGCTGAATCTGGTCGACACTATTGCCAGATGTGATGGCAATATCAAGATTGCGAGTGGCAATCAATACGGCACTTTGAGCTGCCTCAAGTGCGGTGAGAGTTGTCTGAAAGACAGAATATGCGTTGGTGTATGCTTTAACCAAGACATTCGCCTCAGCATCATTGATTGCACGCTGCTGGACGATGAGGGCATCCCTTAGAATGTTTTCAGCGGCGGCGTTCAAGCTGTTGCCAGAAGCATCCACTAGAGGATTGCCAGAAGAGTCTAGAAGTGTATTACCACTTGCGTCCTTGCCCTTGAGGTTGTTCAAGGCAGCATCTTTTGCATCAGTTGCAAGCTTTAGAGCAAAGTCTGTTTGGGCAAGCTTGTTTGAAGCATCCTGTACTACCGCACGAGCAGCCTGTATTTGCTGGATGCTTTGACCTTGTGTGATTGCTGTATTGAGTGCTGCATTAACTGTGTTATACTCGCTTTGGGCTGCATCCTTGGTGGCCGTTGCGGAGTCCTTAGCCGCCATCAACCTCATATAGTTTAGAACCAGCGTGTTAATTGCTGCAGCCTTTGCGGCGGCATTCGCTTGAACTTGCGCAGCTTGTAAGATAGCCGCCGAGTTAGGGTCAAGAGTTGCCCAAGTCTGATGTTGTGTTAACGCAGCCTGCGTTTGGTTGGCCACATGAGTATCCTTTGCTAGGATGTTAGAAGCCTCCTGAGAAACCGCCTGGAGCCTCTGAATCTCACTAATAGACGCACCGCCTTTCAGAGCATTGTCGGTAGCAGTATTTGTCAAATACTGAGCATACATGCTTGATACAACGGCATTCTGAGCATTCACATTCTTAGCATAAGCAGTGTTCAGCTGAGCTGCCATCTGATTGACATATGCTAGGGCTGTGTTAGCGTTTTGAGAGGCTAATGTGGCGGTTAGGATAGTTAGAGCACTTGCCGCACTAGTAGAAGCATAGATTGAACCTAGGGCGTTGATTGCGGCGTTCTGAGCAGCATTGGCAGCATTGTTCGCAGTGGAAGCTTTGGCAGCAGCCTCAGATGCAAGCATAGATAGTGCAGTGATGTTTTCTAGAGTTAGACCACCCGCAATTGCCGCCTGTAAAGCATTCGCAGCAGCAGCAGAGGAATTGTCGGCTGCAACCGCCTCTGCCTTAAGCTTGTTATAGGCAGCAACTAGACTAATATAGGTATTTGCTAATCTGTTAGCAGTGGCATCATCAATTTGGGCAAGCTGCTGCTCAGCTGCCTGCTCGAGGATATAGTGACCACTGGCATCAATTAGAGGGTTGCCAGAAGCATCCACAATACCGTAGGCACCCCTGTTGAATAGAGCCGTACTTACGACAAGCCTTTCCTCTGCAACTGTTAGAGCATTTTGGGCGGAATTATTCGCAAGTGTCGCATTCACCACTGCCTGGCTAGCATTCTCATATGCTGTCCTTTTAGAAGAAATAGTACTTGGGGAGGCGATTCCACTTGAGACATCGAGATTTAGAGAATCTAATGCATCAGTCGCCGCCGTCTTAGCAGCATCGAGTGTAGTAGCGGCGGCAGTGGCGG
>Ga0209354_10000546_pt1 | contig 17882 bp, 25 predicted proteins | sample LauGreSpBDMM15DD_2_FD_187562 | JGI IMG/M metagenome (GOLD analysis project Ga0209354, IMG submission 187562) | Freshwater lake microbial communities from Lake Michigan, USA - Sp13.BD.MM15.DD (SPAdes) (version 2) | ecosystem: Environmental > Aquatic > Freshwater > Lake | place: Lake Michigan...
CCAGGTTTAAGATAACAGCTAACTGCTGATGTTCTTGGTTATGCACGAACAACCAGTCATCTAGGTTTTCGGGGTCGGCATCTGTGATGGGATACTTCTGGATGAGTATTCCCTGGTCAGCAAGAATCTCGTAGAAGAGCTGGTGCTGCACACCGTTCTCAAACAAGAACTCTCCGAGGCCATCCTTGTCCCCGTACTTCACATAGGATAGTGTCTCCATGTTCACTGGGCATAGTACGGCACAAGCACCACCGTTCCATTCAAATTGACTTTGATATACCCGGCAGGTACAAGCGGTAAGCTAGAGGTTGCAAACGTAACACCAACATTAGTGGTGTTTGTCAGCGACACATTTGCGGTGACATTGCCACCAGTAATGGCTACGTTGTTGGCATTCTGCGTAGACATAGTGCCCAGCCCTGACACAGCAGAGTTGGCAATAGCAATAGTGACATTACCAGCACTGGTTATACGCCCTTGTGAGTCTACAGTTATCTGCGAGACAGCAGAGGCATTACCGTAAATGGCAGCAGTTACAGCGGTGTTGGCTAGGTTGAGGGTGACGTTACCTGTAAGCGCACCACCACCAGACATGCCTGTGCCAGCAATGATGTTGACTGTGTTAGGCACAGCGCCTGTTATGTTAGCAACAGGAATGGTTGTAGATGCGGTAACAGGTGTGGTGTTGTTGGCATACATGTAACCTGTCAGGCTAGTGACTGTCAGGCCTGTAACTAGGCTGGTGTCTCCACCATCTGCCTTTTGCCAGATGCTACCGTTGAAGATAGCCATATCCCCGACACCCCACAAGGTAGTTCCGTCAAGGTTTGTAGAACCAGCTACAGAAACGACATAGTAATCACCCTGCGTACCAACACTAGACACCAACGTAGGTGTATTTGTAGACGCATTCCATGTGCCCTTGTAATTAAGAGCGCCTATGGCATTGGTAATTGAACTAACTGTTTTTAACATTACGAACCGCTACCAGGGGTAATGTAGACAATGGCAGAGCTAGAGCCTGTGATACCCGTGAAATATGCGTTAGGGGCAAACGACAATATTTCATCTGTACCCGCAAGCAACGGTATAGCGGCGGCATTGCCAGTAACTATAGTTGCATTCGCAGTAGCTCCAGCAGCAGTGTTACCTATACCCAGAAAGACAGTAACAGTACCAGCATTAAGGATGCGGTACTGATTAGAGCCTAGAGAGTAGCTGTTAACTTGCACAGGCGTAGGAGGCGTAGTAATAACGCCTGTGAATGTGACAGTGTTTCCTGTCGGTGTGAAAGGTGAATTAACGCTCATCATGCACTCCAGGGAAGAGGTGTGTTTTCAGGGCTTACAGGAGGGTTAATCATGCTATTGATTTGCCCTTGCACGCATGCTTGTGCGCTTGCCATCGCATTTTCTGGAATCCAGCCAATCACTGTTGCTTCTGTCAATTCATCGTAAGGAATAAAAGAAGGAGATTGATTGCTGTTAAAGGTGGTGTTGCCACCGATCTTGGCGGTGTATTCCCCGTCCACGCCAGTGACTTCCCACAGCACATTGACCACATAGTCGGGGTCTGGCTGTTGCATAGTCCACATAGCGGTGATGGTGGTAGTAAAAGTGGTCATGGTGTGGTTCCTCGATTAAATTTGTCGTTGAGGTTTTCTTCCAAACGAACACGGGTGGTTTCAGCCCATTGGTCAATTTGCTCCTGCGTCCATTCAGATTTCGGCTTGTAATCATCCCCGCCAAAAGAAAACACAGTGGACGAAGTTTTTGTGACACCTTGGTCTGATACGCCTTTTAACTCACAGTACAGAGTTGAGGCATACCCCCGGTCATCTTCTTTGAGGTGTTTTATATTCCATGAAAAGGCTGTCATTTTTATTCCTTACAGTGTGTAGAAAACAGCAATGCCAAGTTGCCCGGATGCTGTTGACATTCTCAGTTGACTCCCGGCATAATCAAAACTAACAGTTAATCCTGTTGAGTTATTGGCGTTGACAACAGTAACGCCAGATGTTCCATTTGCTGAAATTATCCAGTTGCCCTGTGCCCCGGTTGAGGCGTTGTACCCGTTAATAAATACAAACATACCAACACCGCTGACGGGGGTCAATGCCACAAAAGCTGTGCTCACTGATTGCGTCCATTGTCCGTAAAGGCGACCAAAGAGTGGATATCCATCTCCATCAGACATTACGATGTTGTTGTTTTTTGCGCGAATGTCCAGACTAGATAAGTTGCCGGGGAATGTACCAATAATGGTATTTTTGTACCCCGTGGTTATTGCAGAGCCAGCCGAATAACCAACAAAACAATTTTGTATTGCTCCGTTGGTTGGGTAGTTTGATAAAAACCCAGCTTGATAGCCAACAAATACATTTCCGTTGCCGTTTATATTGGTGTATCCCGCCTGATAACCTACAGCAGTGTTGTCTGAGGCTGTGCTTTGCAATAAAGCAAGATAACCAAGGGCCGTATTATTACTACCAGAAAGATTAAGCTTCAAGGCTCCAAGACCAACTGCCGTGTTATAGCTACCTGACTGATTTGTAAATAGAGCATCTTGTCCTACGGCAACTTGCTCCAGCCCGCCCACATTTCCCGCCAAAGCATTTTTACCCACCGCAGTGTTGGTGGCTACAGCACCTGCGCCAAGACCTACAGTGAGTCCTTGAATGGTTGCTCCGGGCGTAACCGTCAATAAGCTTGCGCCTAATGACATTTTATCGACATTGCCTACTTGAAAAGCAACTCCCGTAGTGCCATTAAGCACGGTACTTGTTGCATTTGTAAGAAAAGAAAAATTAGATGTTGATGGAGTTACGCCCGTACTCCAAATTGCACCGTATCCAGAAGCACCAAAATATCCAGCAATAAGGCCAGCGGCGGTACTATTGCCCGACCCTGTTTGTATAGCCCCCGTAGCACTCAGCGTTCCAGTGACTGCAAGGCCAGTGGCGGAAAGGACTAATCTATCTGCCCCATTATAAAAACGGAGGTCAGTAGATGATGGAGGGTTATAGATAGACCATGAAGCTACGCTTGTTTGAGTAAGCACAAACTCAGGTTGCCCTGCGGAGGCGGTTGTGGACTTAATTGAATTGTTGCCGGTAATTATGCCCGTAGCACTCAGCGTTCCAGTGACTGATGTGTTGCCACCCACAGTTGCGTTACCTACAACTACCAGCGTAGAGATGTTTGCAGTGCCACTCACGTTAGCTGTAGTCACAGCTACGTTTGTGATAGTGATAGTGCCGCTACTAATAGTGACGTTAGCTAACGTCATGTTGTTGAGCGTAGTGACAGTATTGCCTAACTGCACTGCCGTGTTACCGATAGTAATTGGCGTGGCAAAGTTTGCGTCCAGTTGGGACAAAGGTATGGCAGAAGTTGCAGTGCCAAATGTATTAGGTACGGGCATGTTAGAACCTCACTCGTAGTTCATGTTCAAATTCAAACGTGTTGACTACAAACCCGGGGTCTGTAGAAGTCATTGTCAGACCCAAATACTTACCGTATTGCTGGGCATCTGATTTATAAAGAGCATAACCGTTACTTGTCAACCAGACAATAGTCGCACTGGAATTATTTACCCAAGTAATAATTACATTCGAATTGTTGTACCAAGTCACAGAGTTGTTCAGCACGTAGGTAGGACTAGAGCCACTCTCGCTGTCTACAGTTACGTTAAATGTGCCACCCGAGGTAAGCGTTGCCTCTATACCAAACTTTAGAGCTTGCTTGGTACGAATGGGGTCTTTCATGGGAGACAAGGCCGTCTGTATCTCGCTGGATACATTGGCTGTTGCACTGGCGTACAGCCTGAATAGAGACTTGTCTGCAACTCCGTACAGGCTAATTAGGCCACCAACAGGAGCAGAGGTCACGTATGTAAGCTCACCCTGGCTGGTGACAAACCACTTCTTTTCAAAGAACACACACTGGATGAAACGCCCACCTGTTGCATACGGGTAGGTAGATTTCAAGTAGAAGTTAAAGGCAGCGCACAAGATGTTGTTAAGCAACACCTGACCGCCAGTCACGGGAAAAGTAAAGTCTATGAACGGGAAAATGCCGTCTAGCTGGTCAGACAACTTGCTGGTAGTAGAACCAACCAGGGCGTATATCCCGTAGTTGTTCATAAACAGCACACTGCGAAAGTATGGGAATACCGCATACCGCAAGTTACTGCCTACGCTGGCACTGACGTTGGTGTTTGTAAACAGGGTTGTACCTGTGCCGGAGACACGCAAGTCAGAGAAGACGTTGATGCTGTCTTCACCAAAAATGTAGAGGAAGTTGTTTGCCGACAACAAGGATTTGATGTTGCCATGCAGAGTTGAGTCTGTTATCGGGAAGTTTCCGGCAGACACTGAAGTGAAGTCGCTGTAGCTTCCAGCAGCAGAATAGTAGATGGTACGCCCCGCCGCCACCCAAGTACGGCCTGAGAAAGTGGCTACAGAGGCAATCTCATCACTGTTGAGGATGACCGTGCCAGCAGCATTAGAACCAGAGCCACCAAAAGTAACCGTGCCAGCAGCCGTGTAGCCACTACCAGGGTTGTTCATAATCACTTGCGTGACTGCGCCACCGCTGACAATAGCAGAGGCATTTGCACCTGTGCCAGTAGTGCCTGTGACCGTGACAAAGAAAGAACCGCTGGCCCCGTAGCCAGAACCACCGTTGGTCACCAGCACAGACAACGTGCCAGTTTTAAACGTGACAAGCTGGCAGATAGCGGCTGCATTTGCTCCGCCACCACCTGTCAATGTGATGGTAGGCGGGGAGGTATAGCCTGTACCAGCGTTTGTCAGGGTGATGGAATTTACCGTACCCTTGGTTAACACCGCTGTAGCAGTGGCTGCGCCAGAAGAAAAGCCAACCGTGGGCACATTCAAGTATCCAGAGCCGGGTTCAGTTATGGTAACGGCAACAACTGCACTATTAGAAATGGCAGATACCACCGCTTGAGCTGGTGTTCCACCTTGTACGTCTGGGGGTGTAATCGTCACGCCTGGGAAAGTTGCGTATCCAGTACCCCCAGAAGTTACGTCAATGCTGGTAAGCCCACCAGCGCCAGAACTAATGGTTGCTTCTGCTGTAGCCTGAACACCACCAGTGTTGTTAGGAGCGCCGATAACCACTGAGGGTGCAGCCAAGTACCCTGAACCTGGGTTTGTGATGCCTATAGAGCCTACAGACCCCATAGAGACTAGGTTTGTCTCATCCCAGTTAAACAAACCCTTGTTGGGGTCACCAATGATGACACGCTCGTTTTTAAACTGGGCGGTAGACACGTTGGCACTAGAGAAAGTGCCTGTCACAGCCACGTTGCCTTTGGTAGAGTTGGTCAGGTTGAAGTATTCAGCCCGTCCGTTATCCTCAAAAGACAAGAGATAGTCACTGACATTGATGTTTACTGACTCTAGGGCCGTAGTGCTATTGGCAAAAACAACTGCCGCATTGCCAGAGGTATTGACAGCAGACTGAGCTTGGACAATCTTGATGTTGCCAAACCCGATAGGCTGGGCATTCTCTATCCAGGAGAACTCTTCTTCATCAATCGCCGTTCGGTTGGCCTTTGTGTTTAGGCCTTTGAAGTTCTTGATGACAGCATAGGACTTTTTTTGCTCTGCTGCTGCCATGATTAGTACGGAGTTGAGTAAGGGTCTGGAATACGCCGTGTGAAGGTGCTGTTAAGCACGGCATTCACATGCTTCAGATATTCTTGCTTGTAAATTTCCGCTTCACCATAGCTCTGCTCTTTGTACTTGGCTTTGTAGGCCGCATAGAAAGCTACAGGCGATGTGTAGGGGTCATTAATAGGGTCTGTTGCAGACGGGCTTGTCGTGACTAGAGGGGTTGGCAGAATGGTGCTATCAATTTCTATGACATACGCTTGGTCAGGCACAGGCCCGATGTATATCTGAGATTGTCCATAGACTGAAAAACACACGGGTCTGCCAACATAGTTTTGCCAATACCGCAACTGGGCATTGAAGTTTGACCAAGGCAAGTATCGCAAAGGAAGGCGACTGTTGCCCCAATACAACGTGATGTTCAGAATGTCTAGCGTTGTTCCTGTAGACAAAATGCCATACGGAATAATCTCAGCAGGGCTGGAATATTGCAGGGTTGCCGTGCCGTCAGTGAAAGACGTACTTGGCGGAAATGTGTAAGAAGCAGATGGGTAAGGAGGAGCCGTAGAGCCTAATGTGCCACCAGTAATAACTTTGTAAATAAAAACGCCACTAAAAACAAATGAGTTGGTAGTGACAATTGCTCCAGCAGTCCAAACAGTTGCAGCTACGCCCGTGTTAGAAATGGGGGTGCTAGAAATTTGAAGTGTGCGTAAACAGCCAGTATCTCTCGCTACTCTCTCACGGGCGCTGTTAATGTCGTCCGTTAGTTCAGCGTCTGACCAGAAGACACCATTGGCATCATGCAAGAGCCGCCGGACTTCCGAGATGTAGGAAGTGAGAGTTGCCATTTGGCTTCCATTTTAAGCTGCCCTTTGGGTGACCTTTCCCCCGGCGGCTTTCTCAAGCCGCAGAGGTACTACGCCAACCGCCGAGGGTAACGAGCGGTTCTGTTCGGGAGCTTCTGTCTGAATATGGAATTTAGACAGCTTCTCCATTCCTTGTTCCAATTCGGAGTGAAGGCGTATCCAGCCCAGATGGGCCAGACACGACTCCTTGTCATCTTTACCGTAACCAAAAATATATTGAGCTGCCTCTAAAGGTATCTCAACACATTTCCCGACTGGGAACTCTAACTCTTGGTAGGCATACATTACTGCAAGCCTGTCAGGAGAGCGATTGGTTACGTAGACAACACTCATAGCGTCACAATGTCGCCGTATACCTCAACCAGAACCGAGTTGTTAGCTGCGGCCCCCGTGTTCACACAAACAAACAAAGAACCAGTGTAGATGGTAGTAGCGGTGTTAGCCGTCAAATTCAAATCCTGATACTTGGTTGTGCCTGTGACGTTTGCCAATACAACAGCGTTAGACACCGCATTTGCAACTGCACCATCAGAGCTATTGATGATGGTCACATTTGCGGCGGCTACTGTTCCATTAGCTCCCGACACGGTGATACGGCGAACAATGTAGCTTGTACCAACGGTTGGAATTGTCGCAACAGCATTACCCGTGTTGCCCAGCCCGATAGGATTGGGGGTAGCGCCAATGAGAAAATTGCCAAAGCTGGCAGGATAAAGTGAGCCTACATGGTTTGCGTTCATGCCGTCCCCTTATGCTGCGTAGGTGCTGCTGACGTTGATACCACCATTGGTAGCCAACAGAACAACAGTGCCGTTACCAGCAATTGTGGAAGTGGCAAACACGTTTACACCATCAGACAGAATCACGCCACCAGTGTTGTTGGCGAGAACTGTTGAGATGGTAGAACCGTTGTTTGCTTGAACAACTACGTTAGCTGCTGGAAACATCACGTACACACCAGCAGGAATCACTGCGCCAGCATTGGTTGCTGTAACAGTGGCATTGCTGAAATATGCACCAGCAGAGTTGGTGGTTGCACCAGCCAGGATGATTTTGTTAGTTGATAGAGACATGATGACTCCTTACAGTGAGAGGTAGTTATAACCAGACACCACGGTCATCGACTTGGGTTTGACGCTTACCAATTCGGCAATCATCAAAACCGCACCAACGTAACCAATCTGCCAGTTCGGGAGGGTGGATTCAAATCCAGTAAACACAAACGAACCTTGCTCATGGATGTAGAGCGACAGGTAATTAGTGTTCAGGAAGTAAACCGTACCTTCTGGGCAGTAGGGGTCAGGATAAATGGGAACGCCAGCAACCATCAGGGCACGGAATGCTGCCTGGGGGCCGTTGTTGTCGCCATCAAAGCCGGAGCCTGGGGTAATGACATACTGTTCTTGACCAACATAGTCTTGAGCCAGCAAAGTCCAGGTGCCAAAACCGCAAACACCAAAGCTAGGCATTTCAGCGCCGTTTTTCACAGTGCCGGAAATGTATTGCAGAATGTTTTGACGAGTTGGGTTCACTGAACCAGCAGCGTAGGCTTTGGACTGCCACCACGTATAAGCAGAGCGGCTGATGTTGCCATAAGTGCCAGTGGCGCTAACGGCAGCAGGAAGACCGATAAACTGCTGAGTGTTGGTAGTGTTGTTGTACAAGGCTGTTGCCATTGCATCCATCATCACGTTGGTTGCATCGTTCATACGAGCTTCAATCAACGGAATAATAGCTGCGTCTTGCTGAACAGCGCCTTCCATACCGAGGAACGGCACGGGAGAAATCATCAGCTTCAGGTCAAACTCAGCGTTGTAAGCACCCTGCTGAACTGACGGCTGGGCAAAGGAGCCAGAGTAGTCAGACCACTGAGCATTCACAAATTGAGCGCCTTGAACGGGCACGGTTACGGAAGACACACCGCCGGAGGCTTGCTGACTGTTGGCAATCAGAGCCGCCATCAGGGGTGTCGAGTTGTAAAGCTGGACAACCAGCTTGGGGATAAAGGCTCTACGAGTAACGTAGGTCAATTCATTGAACTGATTTGACCCTGTTGCTGGTAGGATGCCGCCGCCAATAGCCATAAGGCCTCCTTAGAAAAAAATACCCTCTTTACAACCCAATGGGACGTTGCGGTTTCCGCAGGTCATTGAGTGCTTTCATTGCTTCAGAACGGGCAGCAGTTGTCGGATTCTTCCAGTATCCCTTCAAGTCAAACTGTTGAATGACTTGGGGGTTGTAACCAGAAGAAGTCGGAACTGCCGCTTGCTTCATCCACGTATGATACTGTGCTGCTGTTTCATGGTTGGTGATACCTTGCTCCAGCATAATTTTCTCCACATCGCCCACTTCAGATTCAGAAGCAATCAATCCTTTTTTCATCAAGGACTGACGGCGCTTGGTTAACTCTTCCATCGCATCCCGCTCACGCAACTTGGCTTCCAACTGTTGCACACGCTCTTCAGAACGGTTAACCGCCCGGTGCGTGTAGTCTTCAATGTCAAGCTCGGGAATGGGCAAGTCTGGTTTGACCTTTTTGGTCATACGCAGAAAGTCTTTGCGAGTGGCGGGATTCTCAGCGAGTTGTTGGGCCAAGGCCGCTAACTCATCCCGAGCATCTGATGAAATGTTTTCAAGTGACATGGTTTACCCTCTTTATACGATTAGATGACTTTTTTACCGTCAGCAGGTTTCTGCACAGCCATGCCAGTCTTACCGACTTTAGCTGGGTTGCTCAAGCCACCAAGTTGTGAGAAACGGGGGGTGTTGGTGATAGTACCGTTTTGCTGATTGTTGTCAGTAGGACGGCGGGGTGCGGCTGCGCCACGGGGTTTGAACAATTCCATGTTGTTTCCTTACATTGGGGGTGGGATTGGTGCGCCACCTGCTGGCGGCATACCGGGAATCGGCGCTGCTTGCATTGCTCTACCTTCAGGCGTTGCGCCACCTGCCTGGGGTAATGTTTGAAGCATCTGCAAAATTTCAGATTGCTGGAGTTCGTTGGTGTTGTTTTTGCGTGGCCCCATCAAACCTGTGAGGGTACGGATTGCTGCCAGAGCTTTCTGGCCTTCATCAGAATCAGAGCCAAGGGCGGGGAGAGACTGCTCTAGCAAATCCATTGCCATGCCAATGTTAATCATTGCCGCCTCTTTTGAACCCATCTTTGGTTCAGGCGTAGACATGGGCGATGCCATTGGAGAAGTGTCATCACTAGAGAATGCTTCTGAGGGGTTGTTTTCAGGTTCAGGGACAGGGGCAGGTGCGGCGGCAGACCGACTGCCTCGCATCAATTCCATCAATTTATCTGAAGGTACGCTCATAAAAACTCCTTGTGCGCCGTTTGTAACCACTTACAAACTGCTTGTCAATAGGTGGGAAGCATTTTGTGTCTGCTTCCCAAAGACAAATCCTTGCGGATTACTTACAGGCTTTACGACCCTTACGACCTTTACGCATGATGCGCTCCTTGGTTCAGGCGGCCACTTGCTTCATAGGGGAAGCAGCCATACCCTATTTCCTTGCGGAAAATTTAACGCCGGGTCTTACGACCACGTTTTGTACCGTACATGATGCCTCCTGGTTAACCTTGCCGAGAATAGTCACGTTGACTACGCCCGGTGTTGTTTTTAACCCCAGTTTGACGATATGTCAAGCTGGAGGGCATTTCCCCACGTTTCAGTTGCTCAGTGCTTGTCCGAGGCTGGTCAGCCCTAGGAGGCACGATTGCTTGTGTTGCCATTGTCCTACCTTCTTTCAGTTTGGTTAACCCTCTGCATTGGGAAGAGGGGCGGCAGCAGCTTGTGCTTGTTGCGTAGCCTCCATCTTCTTCAATCTGTCTTTGAGTAATTGTTTCATTGGTGGTTCCAACAAGTCAAGCAGAGATTCTTTGTCAATCACCTGGGCTTTGTAGAGGTTAAAAGCAAGCTCTCTCATGTCTTCCATGAAGATGGGTGAGTTGGAATGGGCGTCCACCTTTACAACAAAGTCTTGGGTAAACTGTTCAGCAATGAACTTCTTGTTTTCCATATCTGTGAAGTGGGTTGCATCATAGACTTGCATACACTTCAGATATAGGGTTGCCAACTTCTCCAAGCTGTCCTCAATAATGAGGGCACGTTTCTTGGCACGGCTAGAGCCTAGACGAGCAAGCTGAGATGCGTGACCAGATGAACGCACACCTGCTTCACCCCGGCCTTGCAACACAGACACAATGCCAGATGCCTCTTCAAACATCAAGTCAATCTCACCAATTTCCCTAAACAAGTCAGGTGGAATAGTTGGCGCTAACTTCTCGACCTTGGCATTAGGCATGTCAGTTGCCAGCAATCCACCAGCACGATTGAGCGCAAAGTTCTTCTCGTCCAAGATTCCAGTGAAGCCAATTAGCGCAGTAGGCGGGTTGACCTGTTTAGATAGCAAGTCCAAAATTTCCTGCATACGCTTGTTGCGTAGCTGCTGGAGGAAAATCAAACGTTGAACCTCCGAGCCACCCCAGTAGTAGTCATACAGAGGGTTGGGGCAGACCTGCACAAATGGCAACTCGCCTTTGAGGAACACCTGCTCACCAGGGCGGTCATAGATAATTACGTCTGGGTCTGCTTTGGTTACAACTTGGTAGTCTTTGATTTCATCGTTCCACACCCATAGCTCAGTCATCTCTATGGTGTCTTCAGCAACTGTGGCTTTATAACGGTTCTGTCCGGCAAGGTCTAAATTAACATTACCGTACATTGTTGGGTTTGACTGAGACAACATGATGCGCTCAACACCGTTTGCAATGTGTGTGCGCTCATGCTGGGTAGCCGTGATGCGCTTGACAATCTCTTCCCTTTTGGGATGGCTGTACAGACGGTCATACAACTCCGACTTGGTGATGTAATAGGTCTGGGTAATTGCCTCTTGCCTGTCTGAATAGGGCGTATCTTCCCGCAATACACCCATGCAAGCTGGCTCCACCATGTACGGATGGATGCCGTTGTTAATAATTATCTTGATAAACGTGGTGTTGTAGCACAATGACCACGTTGTAGCGATGGAAAACACTTGGTCAGCGTTGCTATTTATCCACTCATCGTTGAGTGCACGGGTCAAAGCCGGGACTTTTACCTGTTCTCTGGGGTCAACAGCAGCACCAACATCAATGGAAAAGCGGGTTGTTTCTGCTGAATACAGAAAACTGGTGAGTTGGTCAATGTGCGGAAAGATTTTGTTGTACAGAGCCGGGGCTTCATCTGGGCCACTACCAAACAAATAGAAGCTCCGCAGGGAGCTATAGTCTACTTTTCTCTCCTCTTGAGAGACTTGACACTTGGAAATCAGGTCAAGATAGAACAATTCTCTATCTACGGGGTTGGTAGGTATCCTCATGTTGTCTTCACCTGTAAGTTATCTGGGTCACGCATAGTGCCAACACCCGCCGTAGGGCCGGACAATGAACCTGTAGGAGAGGCATCTCTGGGCATTATGCCAACAGACTCGTCTTTCACTGGCTTGAATTGTCCACCCATAACGGATTTCATGCTAATACTACCACCGCCGCCCCAAATTGCCGCATCTCCAGGCCTAGCTTCTTTCTTTTGGGCGTTCATAGCGTCTGTAGCGTGTGCAAACTCTTTGTCTGACAGCTTGTTGTTGCGTTTGAGGTAACCAGTCTGGTGTTCGCCCTCTCTGGTGGTTTTTACATCCGTCATACCGTACTCAATAGCCAATTGCTTGACTGTGTTGTCTGTGTGCTTGGTCTTGGCAGACCTTGTGCCCACAGGCTTCAAAAAAACAACGGACAGTTCGCCTTTGCAGTTCTTCATGGGGCATACAGGCTCCCAAGCCTCAAATATGCCGTGATTTTTGCAGTGATAGTCTTTTAGAACGCTCATAGTTACCCTCTTAGTGCTTCGTCAAGTGTGATTTCTGAATAGTCATGGCGGTTAACCATGCCGACTTTTAGTTTTATGCCCCCTGATGTGACCTGTAAACCCATGCTTGCCATCATTGGTGGCTTGCTTTCCTTCCTGTATTCCACGTATCTTGTCCTGTCTTTGTTCTGCATGACCCGTACATTTCCGCTTTTCCACTGCTGATAGGCCTTACTAACCCTGATTTGCACTACTTCACTGAGCGGTTCCTTGTCTCTGACGAACACATCCAGAAAGTGAGCCATAGACATACCCGCTAATTCGCAGAACAAGTTGATAGAGATACCCCTATCCTTGTCTGCGTGGAAGCGTTTTATCTGGCGCTTGAGTTCAAACTTGGACAGGGACTTCATATCTGAACTCTACTGTGTAGCCTGTGGACTGCAAGTAGTCCAAAAACTCTACTTCTCCGTATGCTTTTGTTGGGTCAGCAGGAACAATGATGTGGTCATCATCCATGAGCTTCCTGCTCTGGGCGTGACAACCCAGCAGCCTATCAAACGCAAAACCTTCTTCGTGAAATCCTGGCCCCGTGTACTCCAAAGAAAAGTATTTGGCAATGTGGTCAGGCGCATACCTGTATCCCAACTCTTGTAACCGGGGTTTGAGCAAGGCAGACAGTTGGGCATCCTCGTTCCATCCGTGTATGTCATTGGCTTGTAGATGGGTGATGCCGTGTTTATTGCAAGCAGACAAGAAACGCTTAGAGCGCAGGGAGAACCCGCCGTTTTGCACTACCAACACACCAGGAGTGCCCACCCAAGTAAAGTTCAAATATAAATGCAACCCTTCAGCTTGGGGCAAAAAGCCGCAGTGAGAGGGTGCACCTATGTAATCGTACTCATAGTATTCAGGAAGAAAATTGTCGCCATCCAGCACCCATCCGTCATCTTGGACAATCAGGCAATACTCTGTGTCTATGAATGCGTATAGCTGGTGCATCATGAAAACAGAATACTGGAGGTAGTTGACAAACCCTATCTGTTTCCACTCTATGTTGTCTGGCAAGTTGTCAGGCTTGGCAATAGACAAGAGCAACCCTCTGGAGCCGGGTAACTCCTTCATGCTCCGTTTGATGCTGGGGATAACACTGGCTCCGCTGTTATGCCCATAAACCGACACGATGGTTAGGTCATTGTGTTCCATACATTCCAATCCTTTTCAAGTAATCGCTGACGTTTCTTCCCACAGAGATTTGTTCAGGGGTGAAGTTTTCCTGTGCATGACTGATTTGCCGGGTAATCTTTTGTGCAATGAGTCTGGGTTGAATCTGCTCTGCATACGCCACACACGCCAGAGCAGTCGCAATCACACGGTCATCCTTGCCCCTGCCGGGCGCACCCAAGAAGGAACCTTCCCGCACGATGCCTTTCATTTCTTCCAGTGTCTCCATGCTGCGTATCTTTATCATCTGCCGCTCAAAATAATCCTTCATGTACTGCAACATGCGTTCTTTGGAGTTGCTTGTCGTTACGTAGCCAATGCTGTTAGAGAGGCCTCCAAGCGTGTCATTGCGCCTCCAAATGTAGTTGGTCATACTACCAAGCACATCCATCAAGCCGTGCCCCGCAGCTCCTCCCAGCGAGACTGCCATGCGCTTTAGATTTCGTATCTCGTTGATGACTGCTTGACCAGGGCCGTTGACTTCCAGGTTGAGCGTAGAGTTCTTGTATGCACCAGCAAGGTGGGCGATGACCCACGCAAACTGGTAGGTGTTCATCTCAGAAGTGGCAAACTCAGCAACTTGGTCAAGTCCATCTGCGTAGCATCTGTAGACTTGGATGCAGAATCTATCCGCCCAATCAGAGCTGCCGTAAGCGGGGTCAGCACCAATAACGTAATAAGCAGTGTCAACAGGTTCTTCCCAGACCGTGAGTGTGCCCAGTCTTTCAGTGGACTTAATAACTTCAGTGTCTTGGAACAGTTGTCCAAAAGCATAGCGATAGTGGTCTGGTACAAGTTTCTTAGCCTCTTTAGCTGCATCTGTGCAGCGGGTAGACGAGAAGAAGGATGTGCCTGTCATTACAAAGGCATAGTCCTCAGTGGGTGGAAACTCTTGGTACATCAAGGATTCGTCTTTGATACCTTCGTGCATTTTCCAACGCCACCAAGCCATCTGCCGGGAGTTAACCTCATACCCGTACAGCTTCTTAATGTCTTTCACCCACTCCTTCTCTTCCGCACTGAGCTTGCCATCCCAGTAGACCTTGTAAATGTCAGAGTCGCCAGCAACAGAGTAATACTCATTCCTCCACCAGCCGCAGAAGATTGCCCTCTGTGTCTTTGCTTTCTTAGCGGTCTTGTACATGTCGTGGAACATGTTGAAACCCTGCGCTGTACTCTCAAACAAGTAAAGCCGTTCAGGGTTCTTTTCAGCAAGAGATGCTATCAGTGAGGCTATGCCCTCTTCACTTCCCCAGGAAGCTGTTTCTGTTCCATGCAAATAGGTGATGGCTTTGCCTTGACCCAGACGAGATTTATTCCCGGCAATCTGATAGAAAATACGACTTCTGTTCTTGAGAACCATTTGGTTTCTGTTGTGGGCAACCAGCGGAACCTTGTACTCCTTGGGCAGACCATCCATGTACATAGCGAGAGTCGAGCGGAACATGTCCCTGTTTTCTTCTGTATCCGCAACAAGTGTGCCCTGCCACCCAGGGTGGGTGAATTGCCAATAAAGGTCAAGCGCCAGAGAAACAGTTGTGATACCCAACTGCCTACCTTTGAGGATGACAAAGAAGTGAACATCATCTTCTAGACCTTTTTTGATTTCCTCCATCACATACGTCTGAGTCCCCAAGAGGGTTCCCATCTTTTTCAAGCCCTCTTCCTTTGTCTCAATCTTGAGTTCGGAACAGAACTTGTAAAACTTGTTTAGGTCAAAGTTCATTGTTTTCTTTGTTTGTCAAAAGAATCTAAGTCCCACTCAGAGATGGTTGCCGCCACAGCCTTGTTCTTGGCGCAGCGTATCAGCTCCTTGTAGAACAACTCTGAATACGTTTCCCGCCACTCCTGTGCCAGCTTTCTCTTAGCCGATGGCTTAATGCAAGACAACGCCCGGGCCATCTCTCTTTTCAGCTTGATACGAGAAACGTATAAAGCCATCTGTGTATCCTTGCTCGTATCCATGAGCCACCGCCTCATTCATTTGTCCAGCCAACATCTGCACCACTAACTCTGTCTGGCAAAGACGAGTCATCAAAGCCCTACAGACTTCACGCAACTCATCTTCCTCCATCCACAGCAGCTCAGTCATCTTTGTATCCTCGCCATTTAAACAAATAAAAATACATGAACTGTTCCCACCGACCCCCAGGTTCCTGTAGATGCCAGTGGTAACTCCTCTCAGCCATCTTCAGCCAGTACTGATTATTCATCTCACCCTCCAGACCCGCACAACCACACCTTCAGTCTTAGCCGTTAACCCAATACCTAACCGCCTACTAGCCCTGTAGTTGGCATTCAACACCTTCTGCCTAGCCCCTACAGGCACACAGAAGCTGTCTCCAACATCCATCTCCTCATACGGGTAGGCATACACCACCCGTGCTACAGGTACAGGCCTACCAGTCTCCAGTTCAATCGCAGTAATCATCACCTAACCCTCTATACAGATAACGCTATCTTACAGATAAAAAAAGAGCTACGCAAGTGGTAGCTCTAATTCCGGCAACTGCAAAGCCAGAAACCTATTTTTTTCTGGGGGGAGCGAGATGTGGGGTGCACCTCTTTTCATACCTCACGACCCATCACAATCGGCCACAAAAACGCTGCGGGTTCTGCAACTGGTGCGACAACCCCTTACCCCTTTTCGATACCGTCATGATAGCGCATTGAAGGGCACACAAGGCCATAACAGTGTGACCCCAACCCAACCCCCAACCCCCATTTTGCTTGTGGGCGGGTGGGGATAAACACTTCTAGAATCTATAAACCCCAATTGAGGATACATTACAGAACTGTAAGACAATAAATTATAAAAACAATAAGTATAATAATTTACTTATATTATATATCCATACTGTATACACCGGGTGCATAAACTTAATGCTACTAGGGAAAGCACCTATAAAATAGTTGTTGACAGTGCTTCTTTATATAGTAAACTATATTCACTGAACGGATAAAACCATTCAGTAAACCTAACCTAACCTTGAAGGGCATAGTATGCAAATTCTCGAAGCAAAAACCTATTGTTTTCGTCATGATGGCGAATTGATGTTCGGATGGACTATCGAAACAGATAGCGAGTTTGTCGGTGCGATGGATGATTTTCCAAGTGAAGCACACTGTAAAGAATCCGTTATCCGTCATCTCAAGGCATGGAACAAAGAATTGGTGTGCACATTGAATGGCATCATCATCAGTGTTTGAGTGACACCTACATGCTCACCATGTGGGCATGTGGATTGTCATTCCCGACAATCAAAACCTAACCCGGAGTAATCATCATGCAATTTTCAGTGCAACGCAAACAATTGAAGGCCATGAGCCGCTTTATGGCCGTGAAGGACATTCGCTATTACTTGCAAGGCATTCAAGTAGTGCAAAACAATAGGGGCACTTACATTGAGTCTACCAATGGGCATATGCTTGGACGTTTGCTCATTGAAGAAACCCCTTGTGCAGTGGCCGCTAGTGTGTTAGTGCCTAGTGATGCAGTGAAGGCATTGGGCGCTAGTGGCAGAAAAGGGAATGAAACCCTGCACTTCACAATCGATGGTGTAAAAATCAATGTTATTTCACCAGATGGGTCTAGCATGACGGTTCAAGCTCATGAAGCACGATATCCTGATTGTGATAGGGTGGTGCCTGAATTAAGCCCTGATTGTCCTAATGCGTGCAGTACCTATAACCCAGAATACATCATGGCATTTTATGATTGTGCTAAAGATTTAGGTTCAAGTGGTAAGGGTACAGCAGTGCAGATAAAGCAAAGGGGCAACGATAGCGGCATTGTCATCATTGACAGTGAACCCTTGTTTGTTGGCATTATTATGCCTATGAGAGAACATAACACTGTAACCATTCCAGCATGGTGCACCCGTGCTAAGACCCTAGATACAGTGACTGCATAACACAATGTGCAAAGCAGTGACAGTGCTTTGTGCAGTGTGCTATTTGGTGCACTACAACCCTAACCCTGGAGCGATAACATGAGCGACAAAACATACAACGGTTGGACTAATTACGAAACCTGGAGAGTTAACCTGGAATGCGTTGATGGGTTTGACCCTAGTGACCACGGCTTTTCTGGTTTGAGTGTTGCTGACAATTCTGACATTTATGACTTGTCAGAATATCTCAAACAATACGTTGAAAAGTGTTTGTTTTCATACAGTGACAACACCGCATTGGTTGAAGACTATGCCCGTGCTTTCCTGCAAAACGTCAACTGGAGAGAAATAGCAGCGCACCTAATCGCTGACTATGCAGAGACAAATTAAGCCCCCTATAGCC
>Ga0209354_10000548_pt1 | contig 17840 bp, 21 predicted proteins | sample LauGreSpBDMM15DD_2_FD_187562 | JGI IMG/M metagenome (GOLD analysis project Ga0209354, IMG submission 187562) | Freshwater lake microbial communities from Lake Michigan, USA - Sp13.BD.MM15.DD (SPAdes) (version 2) | ecosystem: Environmental > Aquatic > Freshwater > Lake | place: Lake Michigan...
GGGTGAAGGTTGAGCCAGAGGCGAAATCAGAAGCATTGGAAACTTGTATAAGTAAAGAAGTAATCGCGTTAGTATTGCGCCAAAGATTAACAACTCCAAAAGTATATTCTTCAGCGCGATTTTCTCTTGAAAGAACTGTTTTGAAAACATTTGTGTTAGCATAGTTCATAAATTGCGCTATTTGTGTTCCTGCTTCTCCTAAACCAATAACACCAATACGCACTCCGTTGCTGTTACTTCGTTGATTAGATGAAGCACTTGTTCCGTCACCATATACAGCAGTATTAGATGCTAAATTACCTGTTGTATCACTATTAGGATATGCAAAAATTGCTGCATCGGATTGGTTTGTTCTTTTAGGAAAAGATACCAAAACCAAATCAGTATATGTGCCAGGAATTGTAGAAAAAGTAACGGATGCGGTATTGCTTCCTAGCGTTGTCGTTGCTATCGGTTCATAAGTTATAGGCATTATGCGCTCCGTATTCCGTAGAGGGCAAACTGTGTGTATTGGGCGAAACCATCGCCATAATAAGTACTAAAAGCAATACTAGAAAGCGCACTTGTTGTGGATGCTGTTGTGCTTTGTAGGAAAATGTTTCCTGCGCCGTTTCTATCGTTACCACTCAACATTCTGTATGTTTTATATTTATTAGTGTTTGAGTAATCTAATATATCTAAAATCAAAACACCAAAAATTGAAGCGGTATGTGAAGAATTAGGAAACGGACCAAAATCTTGACCGGTGCCACTTCCACCACTAGCGCTTGCCGTTGAACCATTACCAGTTAATAGATGACGAGCAGTAACATCCGTTCCTGAATTGAATGTTGTTGTTAAATAATCTTCTGATGACTTAGCCATACGAATTAAAGCCCTAATCTGTAAATGTGTATAAGTAGCAGGAATAGAACTAAAAGTTACAGTTGCAGTAGTGGTACTTAAAGTAGTAGTAGCAATAGACTCAAAGTCGCCAACATCTCCAAACTTAGAACTGGCGATGATTCCCAAGATATTCATTAAGCAATATCTCCTACGATAGTAAAGCCTGTACTTGTAGTAGTACAGATAATTGAAGCAGAACTATATTGTACTCTTATTTTAGGAGAAGCAGTAGTTGCTCCAGTTGATGTGATAGTCACACCAGAACCTTGAGAAAACGTTACTTGTCCTGCTCCTATTTGCTGTACGTTAATAACATCTCCTACAGTAAATACGCTTGGTGGTACTGTTATAGTAATTGCTGCAGTGTTAGATGCTGTGACAAGTTTGTAAGTAGCATCAGCAGCAACCAGAGTATAAGTAGTTCCAGTCTGTGCGTTTAAAGTAAGGCGCTGAGTTGGAGTTGTAATGGTAGGTGATGTAAGTGTTTTGTTAGTAAGAGTATCTGTAGTTGCTCTGCCCACTAAGGTATCTGTAGCAGTAGGTAAAGTTACAGTTCCAGTATTAGAGATGGTAGAAATAATAGGAGCAGTTAAAGTTTTATTAGTCAGAGTTTGAGTACCAGTAAGTGTTGCTACGGTTGAGTCAATAGATACTGCAGGAATTGGACCAGTGCTACTTGCTACTGTAATTCCTGTGCCAGCAGATACTGCTGTAATATCTCCAACATCATTAGCAATCCATTGAAGTCCTGTTGCTGTAGTAGAAGCAACAGATAAAATGTATCCGTTAGTTGATGCGACTGTTAGTTGGTCAAAGGCTTGTGCCCCTGTTCCTACTAGTAAATCTCCCTTTGCATCAAAGGATGCTGCGACAGCAGCAGCAGCACTGGCTGCAGAAGTAGCAGCAGAGTTGGCACTGGTCAGGGCAGATGATGCAGAAGTAGAAGCACTAGAGGCAGATGTGCCAGCAGCAGTAGCACTAGCAGCAGCGCTTGTAGCGCTGGTCCCTGCTGAGGTAGCAGATGTTGCAGCACTGCTAGCCGATGTTGAGGCAGAGGAAGCCGAAGTACTGGCTGAGTTAGCCGAGGTTAAGGCTGAAGATGCCGAGGTGCTAGCCGAAGCAGCAGAAGTTGCAGCAGCAGAAGCGGAGGCTGTGACTCCTGCTTCACTGGCTGCAGCACTAGTTGCACTAGTAGCCGCTGCTGTGGCAGAAGCCGCTGCAGAAGTAGCAGAGGTGGCTGCGCTAGTAGCGCTTGTGGCTGCCGATGTAGCACTCGTTGCCGCTGCTGTGGCGCTATTAGAGGCGCTTGTAGCGCTAGTTGCAGCACTGGTAGCACTGGTAGCAGCACTGGTGGCTGAGGTGGCTGCAGCCGTTGCTGACCCTAGGATGTTATCTACATAGTCTTTAGGGGTAGCCGATGAATCAACCATACCTGCGCTAGATAGACCAGTGATTACTGGGCTACCAGAGATGGTAGGGCTGGTCAGAGTCTTATTGGTCAGGGTCTGGAATGCGGTAACAATGACTACTGTACCGCCAGTATTAGGCAGGGTGATTTCATTATCCTGTGTAGGCTCGGCTACAGTCAGGATAGTCTCGTGAGCATCAGCCGTAGCACCCTCAAAAGATATGCTTGCAGCAGCAAGCGGAGTACCAGTAAAGGTAGGGTTAGAAATTGTAGGGCTGGTTAAAGTCTTGGCAGTAAGGGTCTGTGCCTTGTCTGTACCTACTACATTACCTTCGGCAGCAGCAATCCCGTGCATCGTATGGGCATTGCCATCACCATCGTTATAGGAGGCAGCCGCTTCAGCGTGCAGGTTGGCATCACGGTAATCTCTACCAATAGCCATATGTCTTACTACTGCTCCTGCTGAGTGTGACTGTGCAGATGAGCCATCAATGGCTCTGGTAATCGTAAAGGTATTGGTAGATACCGCCGTAGCATCTACAATTTCTTCAAGGGCAGTATCAACGTCTATGACTAATGTATAGGTTCTGCCTGCTGGGATTGTTACACCACCAAGTAGGCCAGTGCCTGATACCACAGTCATGGATACGGCACCTGCAGTAATAGCACTAGTCAGTGTTGACTGTTGGCTACGGGAAGAGTATTGGCGTGTTGTCATTTATGTTCCTATCGGGCGCTGTAATGAACTCGTGGGGGATATTGCTTCTGTTGTTTAAGTCTTTCCTCGTTAAGGCGTTGAGTGTAAAGAGCAAACAACTGACGCACTGCGTTATTGCTAGCACCAAATGGGCGCTTAGAATCAATTTCATCTGCCTGTGGGCTGTACTGAGCAGCACGGGCTGGGTCAAGATATTGTAGTAATCTGTATGCAGCGCCAAGAGTTACTACATCTTTAACGCTCTCAGATAAACCTGTCTGTGTTTCAAAATCTTCGCCTACTGCAGTAAACGGGAGAGGCGCTGTTGCGTACATAACCTTAACAGTTCTGCCAGCGATGATTACATCGCCAATAGTTATGGTCTGGGCGCTAGCACCCCAAGTGCTTACATCTGCAAACGGGTCAAAGTCCCAACGCTTAACGCGTACCCATTCTTTGGTAGGACCTATATCCTGCCAGGATACTGCAAGGATGTTCTCTATATATAGATTATCAAAATCATAGGTAGTAATTGCTGCATTGTATGTAAAGGTGGTTTGCTTTGTAGCATAAATACTGGCACCGACTGCACTGATAGTATCATTAATAGCCTTCTTTATACTGGCTCTTGGAAAGATTGGAGAGACTGTTACCTGTGTATCTACCGCAGCAGTAGCAGCAGTAGTCCCTAGATAGCCGCGCCCATAAGGCGCAACAGTAGCGGTGTTAGCAACGCGGTCTACGCTATCTATCCATAACAATTCATCGCCTATCTCAATAACACCTTTGCCAAAATCAGTAGTAGAACCAAGACTCAATACCGTAGGAGATGAACTAGGAGACGTTGTTGTACTAATTGCTGTTGTTAAGAAGGTGCTTCTGTCTTGCTGAAAGGTGTATCCAGATAAATTAATCTTAACTTCATCTATCATCTGTGCGAAAGTAACTGTCATAAGTTAATGCTCCTTAACGCATCAGTAGGGGAAAGATTAGTTGACGAAGCAAGTTCATTGCAGATAGCACCAAGAGCCTTGAAGTTATTAGGCTGACGGTTAGCATCTGCTGCTAGGTTAAGTGCGCCAATAAGCGCCTTGTCTGTTGTGTTTGCATAGTCATTAGCAGCACCAGTAGCAGCCAAGTATGAAGTCAATACTGGATATGTTCCACTATTTGCTAAGCGATTTAACTCGCTTGTAAACGTACTACCTGCTGTACCTGTTGCCATTATCTATACCCAGCCGTTTTCTTTGCGATTGATTTAGGTTGTTTAACAAATTGCTTGCCCTTTTTATTACCTTTAGCCTTTGCTGCATTAGTGGCTCTCTTCTCGGCAGGGGTTAAATTAGCCCACGCTGCTTCAGGAAGATATCTCTTCTTGCCTTTAGAAGGCTTGCCATCTGAAGTCTTCCACTTCTGACCAGTCCACTTCTTTAAAGACTGTTGAGATTTAGCCAGTGCCATTACTTGTAGCCTCCGCCTGCCTTCTTATACTGAACTGCTAGTAATTGTGCCTTGCGTGCAGACCATTGCCCAGGGTTTCCACCTTTAGAACCAGCCTTAATTTTATTAAATAGTGACTTACGCATACCAGGCTTGGTGTAATTACCTGCCTCATTGACCTTAGACTTTGCTTTTTTCTTCACCATTTCACCTTATCTGCCCAGTAAGCAGCAGACATCTTTCCTTTGGCAATGTTCTTTGAGTGGCGTGCTTTGAAAGATGCACGCTTATTCTTCATTCTTTCAGACTCTCCAGCCTTAGGTTTACCTGCAGTTGAAGCGCCTTGTTCGCCGAAGCGAATAGTCTTGACTTGGCTGCCTTGTTTAGCCACCACTATATGTGACTTTTTAGGGTGGCTAGGAGTGCGTTTAGGTTTATTAAAACCTGCTACACCTGCTCGCTTTAACCTTGAGTCAGCCATTGTATCGAGAAAATCTGCCAGAATTCCAGCGATAAACTGGTCCGACACCTGATTGGTCTTCAAAATCATTACGCATCTTAGCGAAGCCTCGGCTATTAGGTTTTATGGTTGGTGATGATGGCACAGCAGTTGTATCTGCACTACCACCAATTGTTTTTACACCAAACTTTGTATAAGCCTTACCTCGTTGTACTTTCTTTTCCATTTACTTACCTTTCTTTTGTTAACTCATCTTATGGTCAAAAGACATTCCACTGACACCTATTGAAGTAGTGTAACCGCTAGGGTTAACGCCGCCTTTAGATTTTTTTGGTTTGTCTGGTAATTTTTTCCGCGTTGGCGTTGGCGAAGGTTTTGGTTTAGGTTGTCTAGGTATAGGTCCTGGCATCCCATCATATGATTGGAACCACTCTGGATTAGGAGTCATCGGTTCTTAACTCCAAACATACCGCCAAGACCGCCACCTGCAAGATTACCTATGCGGGTTTTACCTGGTACTTTTGTAACTTTTGTGCTATCCCAAGTTTCTTTCTGTCTCATAGGCTTACCATCCCAATCAGGACTATAAGGAACTTGCGCAGATAGTTTTGCATCATATGCTTTCTTAGCCATCTCAGGACCAAGATTAGCCTTACCTGTTTTCTTTGCCATTAGTTAGCACTTCCCATCGGATAGGCACCTGTTTTTTGCATAATCATTTCTTTTGCTCTTTGAAGACCACCTTGTGGTATGGTGCCTTCTCTTATCATTTTCTCAAGCATTGCATTGGCTTTAGCAATCTTGGCGTTTTCTCGTTTGTTCTCCCTCATAGGCTGTTTAGCCCTAGCCTCATCAGGAGACTTATCAACGTACGCCATAACTACTTCTTCTTGCCCATCTTCTTAACAGCAGCCTTCTTGCCTGCCTTCATTACCATTTTCTTACCTGACTTCTTGGCTTCTTTCTTTGCCATAGCCATACCTTTTTTACCGTATGAAAATTCTTTTCCGTTTACCATTGGCATATTATGCTCCTAGTTGATTAAGTACTGCTGCTGATTGTTTGTTTATATGTTTTGTTGGTGCCATCTTGCTAGAGTCATAAGGTTTACCCAGTATGTCACTAGCCTTTACTGCCTCTTGAATCTTCTTCATAGAAGTTCCAGCGGGCTGGATACCCTGCGCTCTTGCTGCTTTATAGGCATCCAATTCTGCGTTAAATGCTTTGGTTGGCATAGACCTTTGGCTATGTGCATCTCCTGCGTTCATTTGTATACTTAAGCCCTTACAGCCAAAGCATCCTTCTACTGGCTCAGGGTGATGTTCCCAATGTTTCATAGCGCTGTAAAATTACTTTCTGTTACCCCTACACCGCCAGCAATAAGCGCTGCTTTGGTAGCAGCATCTACTGTGTGGTTGTAGCCACCTCTGTAGTAGGCAGGATAACTATCAAAGTCAGAATCCTGTGGATATCTAATCTGTGCATACCCACCAGTAGGTTTTAAGACTATGGATATACCCCTATCAAGTTTATAGAAATAGAATAAACGATGGGTACCAGCAGGGCCTTCCTCAACTATGGGAGTTGTGAAATTAAATAGACTCATAAGTCCTCCTAATGAACTCACCCCGAAGGGTAGGCTGTTCTAATATGCCTACCCTGCAGAGTCAATCAACTAGAGAGCAGCGATTGAGGAACCTGTTTCAATACGGAACAGTGCTTCTTCACGATAACGTGCAAAGCCGAGTACGCCGTACCAGCCCATTGGGCGGAAGCGCATCAACTTATCGGTTACGTTTCCGATAACAATGTGTGGCTCTTCTGCGACGGCTTCAGCAAGTGCTTGCTGTCCACAGAGGATAGTATCAAATACACGTGTTACTGGTGTTACGGTTACAACAGTTGTTGCAGTAACTGCAGCAGTATTGGCTACATCTACAGTAAATGTAGTTGTTGAGCCAGATGTGCTGATTGCGCTAATCTTTGCAGTAGATGCAATACCAGTTCCACCAATCTTGTCGCCAACCTCAGCGCGAGTTGCAATTACAGCAGAAGAAGCAACACCGAAGGTGAAGCCTGTTGATGTACCTGCAACGGTTACTGTGGTTGTGGCAAGAGCGGTCTGGTCTGCGCCTTCTTTAGCGTTAGCAAGACGTGAGGACTCTACGTAGAATGCTCCTTCGTAGTCTCCGATTTCTCCAGCAAAAACATTGTTTACGGATGGGTCAGAGTTAATGTGAGCGAAGTTCCAGCCTAGGTTTCCAGACTCTGCACGCAGGTCGTGGGAAACTTCAGGGTGAATACCTGCCCAGTAGTAAGAACCACGGCGAGCCTTGGCCTTATTAGAGCGAAGTTTAGCAACAGTCTTACGAATTTTTGCAGAAGTTAATGTGTCAGTTGCAGCAAGAGTTGCTGTACTTGTAACAGTACCTCCGTAGATTACGTTAGTTCCAGCACCAAGAGTTGTCATTGCAACCTTGTCAATAGAATCAGCAAGGTTATATGCAATGATATTTGCAATTGCTGGGTCTACGTCTGCTAATGAGAACAACTCAAGAGCGCGGGTTACTAGAACAGCATTGCCATACTCATTGAGAGTAATGGTTACTGATGTTGGGGTTGTAAGAGCAACTGCATCTGGGTCTGTTGTTTCAGTCAGAGTGCTTGTTGCTGAGTCTAGGTCAACATAGCGCTGTAGCACTACGGTTGAGCCAGGGATTGCTTGTCTAGCGGGGCGTTTGTCTGCGACTGAACGAATAAGTGGTTCAGAACGTAGCGCAAACTCTAGAAGACGGTCATACGCCTTCTGTACTAGACCTGCTGCGCCGACTGTTCCACCTAAACTGGCAGAACCTGTCGATGTAAATGCATTGGCCATTTTTTTGCGTCACCTCCAGTGACTATGAACGGTTAGGAATTGCGTAGTAGATGGATTAATTCATCCATTGAGCCAGCGTTATCTAAACGCGTAGCCATATCTACGGCTTTGTCTGGAGTCATACCGCCTTGGGTCAAGACATCTTGCTGACGTAATGTCGCAAGGTCTTTCTGCGTATCTTCATTCTGTTCTTGTGGAGTATAGCCAATTAAATCTCCGTTATCACGGAGCCAAGAATCAATAGATTCTTCTGTGGTATCTTCTACATCTTTCAGAATAAGGCGTGCAGCCTTAGCGTTTACTCCCTTTTTTGCTAGGACTTCGGAGACAGTTTGTTCCCGTTTCTGCTTAACGTATCCGTCAAGTTGTTCGGTCAGTTCCTTGATACGCTTCTCATCAGCACGTTTGGCTTTCCTTAGTCTTTTGACTAAAGCATCGCCATCTAGTTGATGTTCAGGTACTTCTACCTCTTCGTCTTCTTCATCCCAGTAGTTGTTGCTCATAGCAACCACCCTTTCTATTCGTTGTTAGTCGCAAGCCACAGTTCTGCTCAGGGGAGGGCAGGCTGGCTCTTGCTACCAGTCTTATACACTGCACGGGGCTGGTCGGTCCGTGTCAGGAATCTAGTATGCTCCGCTACGCCGAGAAGTTAAAGAGACTGGAGTAAGTCCTGTTTCTTTACTAAACGAAGCGGCTTCAAGTCCGTATAATTTTTCTCTTGCTCTTTTAGCAGAAGCAGTACCTTTGTACTGTTCTTCTTCAGCAACATCTTGAGAATAATCAATTCCAGACTCTTTATAAATTTTTGATAGTTCTTGACCTCTAGGTAATCTTTCAGAAATTGCCTGATATCCAACTCTTGCTTCAGCCAAATCTACGCCATAACGTTGCAGTTCAGATGCTCTTGTTAAATCAGCATTTAATCCATATTGTTTAGCAGTAGCACCTATTTCTGAAGTAGTAGTCTTAGCCTCTAGTTCAGGTAAAACTTCCTTAGGATTCAAAAAGTAAGAAACTATGTCAGAATCTGTAATATTTGGATAGTAAATTCTAAATTGTTTTAGAATTGCAGGGTCGCCCATCTGTAGTCTTTCTACAGCAATCTTTGCACGTCTACCTACCTCTGCATTAGATACAGCATTTCCTATAAAAGTTGCAAACTGCCCACGTGTGGCAAATCTTTGCACTCCGTATTGACGCAATGTATCAGAAAAATCTTTTTCTTGCTGTAAATAATCAGCCTCGCTTAAAGCATTTAAACCTCTGCCCCTACGTTCTTCGTTACCAGCAAATCTTGCTTGATAACTTTTTAAATTACGTAAATCTAAAAGCATTTGGTTTGGGCCCATATTAGGGTCAGTTAAACCTTTTTGCATATAGTTTAATACCTCTTGCAATTCACTTTCTGTAAAACCGTAAGAGCGCATTGTTGTTTCTAAAAGTTTATATGAATCTCTTTTTTCAGCAAGGTCTCTTGCATCTTGTATTTTTTGAGCATTTATTTTATCAAACTGTTCCTTAGACATAGGATTAGGCTCAAATGGGTCATAACTAAATTGACCTGTTTTTTTGTTAAATTTCTTAGCCCTACGTTGTGTAAAATCTGCGTTAAAATCATACCCTACAAATTCAAATTCACCATCACCAGAAAGATTTGGGTCTTGATATCCAGGGTCTGCAACTTCAGCACCATCTGTCTCTCCACCCTTGCCATCGGCAATAACAGGAATTCTAAATCCAGTTCTGCCAGGTTTGTATCTTAATATAGTTCCTGCTTTAGGAAAAACAGTTGGCTTATCATCTGGCTTATCATCTGGCTTATCATCTGGCTTATCATCTGGCGGTATTTCAATTATTGGTTCTTCAACTACAGGACCAGTAACGCTAGTAGGATACTCAGACACAGGCACGCCAGGCTCAATAACCTCACCAAAGCGTTTAACTTTAGCAGCAACACTCTTAGGCATTTCTTCAGTTACTCTAGGAGTAGTTACACTTGTAGGAAATTCAGATACATCTACTCCAGGTTCAAATACTTCGCCAAATCTTTTAACTCTTTCGGCTACAACATCGGCATCTTCTAAGTATCTAGGCATTAACCCACCTGTCCCCATAGTTTAAGTACATAGTCTACTAATCCAGCAGCACCTTCATTGGCTTTTTTAGTCTGTCTCCATCTAGGGTCAAGCCTTGCCGACATAATCATTTCGTCTGGCCTCCATATTTTATCACCAGTAATTGCAGCCTGCACATCTTTGTCAAATATATCTACAGAACCATCTGCTAACTCTAACTCATTTATTTTTATTTTCTTAAATTGTTCTGCTATGTCAGATACTTTTAAACCAGCCTCAATATAAGGAGCCAAAGATTTATAAAATACTTTTGACGATATTTGAATAGTTCTTTTCTGCTCTTCTATAGAACCGCCAGGTAATAAAGATTCCGCAGCCTTTAATTTTAATTGACTATCATCTATACGAACACCATAATCAAAAGCGTATGATTTAAGTTTAGTATAGTTATCTCCAATTGACCCGCCAGCATCTTGTAAATCCTCAGCATTAGCATCTCTAATACCAGTGCTTATTATCTTGCCTTTTGTTTTACCTTTTGTGCCTTTGGCGCCTTGGGTAATTAACTTAAGACGTATTTCTAATCTATCTAATTCTGATAATTGCGTAACGGCAAAAGATTCACCAAATGTATTTTGACCTAACGGGTCAGTCGTACTTATTCTAGTGCTTTTACGTTTTAATTCTTCTGCATTTAACAATTCAACATAAGCATTTGCAAGAGCATCATATTCATTTACTAAATCAAAATCACCAACGTATTGTTGAACAGTACGTCTAAATTCTGCTAGTGCATCTACCTCACTAGTTATACCTGAAGTACTTTCACTTGCAGATGAAGGCTCTGGTGCTAATTGCCTTGATTCAATCCAACTATCAAAACTATAAAACCCAGCAGAATTAGCAGAAAATTCTGGGTCTTGTTGTAATTTCTCTCCAATTAATACACCTGTATTAAAATTATTAACAGTAATTTGTTGAAGGGCTTTTTTAACAGCGTTTGCAAAATCTTCATCTTTATCAGTTACAGGACCGCTCTTATAAGACCTATCAAATGCCGTTGTAGTTGAATAATAATCTTTAAGTTTTATTTTATACTTAGCAATATCACCGCTAGGTATTGAACGTATAGATTCTGTTACATAATTATCTAAATCACCACTTATGAAAGACCTACCATCTGCCGTAGGTAGAATTACTATAGGCTTAGGATTTGGTTGTTCAAGTGTAGACCTACCAGAAATGTAAGGCTGTAAAGCAGCCTGACCTGTTCCGCCAGCATTGTATTTTAAAGCACCATTAACAAATTCTAAAAAGTCTGTTCGTATACCTGTAGCAATTGGGCTAAATTCAGTTTTATTTGGGTTTACATCACTTGGTTTTTTGGTTGTAGAAGTAGATGGTGCAGGGGATGGAGTAGCAGTAACGGCTGGAGTTGTTACTGTTTTGGCTTTTTCATTAGCCTTAAATAATTTATAGGTAGAATCTAACTTTGGGCGCGTGCCTGAAAAATCAGAAGCAGGGTCCATTCGATAAATTTTAGTAGCAAAAGTAGTAGCGTCTTTATCTGATATACCAGGGTTTTGGCGTTTTATTTCTTCTATATAATATTTTAAAGTTTTCACGGTTTTGCCAATGCTTTAGTAGGAATTCTGTACACATCATCTATATACGGTCTAATAATTCCTGTATATATGTGCGCAAGGGTTAAGTTAGTGCTTGCTAGATTTTCCAAGTTTGCAGTACCCTCTCTTAGAATTTTTTCTAATGTTTCTTCGGAGTTAAATTGACTACGTATTTTTGTATCTTCAAAAACCAACAACATTCTTTGTGCTAAAGCCACCATTTTTTTACTATTTGCTAAGACTACTTCGTTGTTTCCTTTAGATAAAGCCTCTTGAGTCTCAACATCATTTATCATAGAATTAAAATTATTAAATTTGCTTAATAAAGTTTGACGAGTTGTCCACTCGCTATTCAATAATGACTCCGCCAAAGCAGGATTTCCAGTCATAATAATTTTCTTTATGTTAGTTGCTTTTTCTAATAAATCTTTTCTATAAAGAGCATTATTTCTTTCTAAATTGTTAGGGTCATTAAACAATTCTTGCACTTTTCTATCAACCTCAAAATATTTTTGGCGGTCACGAACAGCAGCAATGTCAGTTAGGTATGTCCTAAACACTGCATTATTATCGTCAAATACATTTTGTCGTTCAGGAATAAAATCTATTGCTTGTAAAAAATAAATAACACTTGGGTCATATTCTCCTACGCGAGGGGCAAAAGCCCACGCAGCAGTAGGGTAATCTTCAATTAATTTAGTATTATTAATCACCCATTTTTTAGTTTCTTGAGTATAGTTAATAGCAGTTTTTGCTTCTTTACTATTTTTACTAACTGTATATATTAATTTATCTGGATTTTCTGCTATAAAAATAGAAACTGCGGTTCCAATAGGGTCTTCTAAATTATAACCATAAGTAGAATTTACATTTAAAACACCACGTAGTATGTCGCTAAACTCTTGACGAAAACTTACTATGCCTACTCTACGTAATTCTGCGGGTATTCCAGGCTCCGTAGTTCCTAAAGGAACAGGAGACAAAATATTAAAACCTAATTTTACTGCAACAACATTGTGCGCTTGCAAACGCAAGCGGTCATAATATTGACCAAGTTTTTTTTCATCTGCATAATCTTCTGCTTTTAAACCAGTCTTTTCGTTAACTTGTAAATATGCTGCAGCCTGATAAAGAGCAGTAGCCGTGGCGCCAGTTTTCATATCTGCTGGTAAAGCGCCCCAAGCGTTAGATATATTAGGCGGTAACAAACCTCTTACCCAAGTAGTGTCATCACTTAACTCACCTAACAACCAATTGTCTAAATTATCAGCAATTTTTAATGCTAAAGGATTATTATAAGACATACCTATTTTTGTTAATATTTCTCTAGCCGCTAAAACTGGGATAACCATAGTTGGGCCAGTAAGAGTTGGTATACCTGCACCTTCGGAATATGCTGGGTTAAGTAAAGAAAGTTTTAATGTATATTGATTCCAGGCTGGTTGCTTAAAGAAATCCCACTCTTGACGAGCAACAGCAGAAGCCGTTCCTATTGGATTCATTATTGCTGCTAGTACAGGTGCAACAGTTCTCCAAAAAATACCATCATTAGGTATCATTACATAGTCAACACCATTGTCATCTGTGTATACCAAGCCAGTGCCATCCATAGCCTGACTAAAATGACCCAGACGATAAAGAATTCTATCGGGATAACTTGTTGAGTATCTGGCTAAGCGCCGAGTGTAATCCTCTACTGCACGAATAAAACGACCAGTTACACGGAAGTTAAAAATTAACTGAGTTCTAATATCTGGGTTATCAGCATACTTTAAAATTTCATCAACAGCATTTCTTTCTGCTAAATTGGTAAAATAAATATCTGCTTGAATTAAAGCATCTTCTTCTGATACGCCACTTTTTATCAAAGATTTTGCGTAATCACTTTCTTGTATTTTCATACTTATTTTTTGTTCCATAAAAACGCTATTATAAGCAGGAGAACGAAAAACATCAGTCATTGTTCTATCCATTGCTTCCCAAGGAATATCTTTATATTTTTTATATAAACTTGGAGCATCTACTAATACTTTAAAATCTATATCAGTTCTAAGAGTACCTTCTAATCCAAAATTTTTCGTAAGGTCTTGAAACTCATCCATAGACATTTTACGAACCTGAGAAGAACCTAAGGTTCTTTCATACTCCCCTTGTTGTCTGCGAGCAAGTTCTGCAGGACTTAACTGAATTACATCTGCCCCTACTGATTCTCTACGGGCAGCATCTACGCTGCGATAAGATTTAGACTTAGCAGATTTTTCTTTTGCTATTGCTATTTTGTTTTGAATTGCCCGTAACAAAGGCTCATTAAAAGCCTCAGCACTTCCGTGAAATACAGTATACATTTCCGCAGCAGCGTATCTAACTATAGATTCTGTAATTTCTGCTGCTGTTTTTCCAGCATCACGTAATTCAGTAATCTTTCCAAACTCTGTATTAAATTCATCAATACGAGGTCTTGAATCTCTTGGCGCTTCCCACTTGCCATTTGGATTTTTCTTAAAACCAATGCGTTGCATTACATCATCAACATATGCAGATGTATCTTCAACGGTTCTTAAACCGTTATATCGGATAAATGCAGAACCAAAGTCTACATTTTTCCAAATGTTTTTTCCAAAATATTTATAAAAATTACCAAAATGAACTAATGTTCTATCAAAGCCTACTAGTCTGCCGTGTATATCATCTATAAATCGACCAGTCGCTTTTCGCCCTGCAGCCTCTAAGGCTTCTGTAAATGTAGATTTACCATATATTTCAGCAGCAAGAGTTCCATCAACTATATTATTTGCAAAACTTGCAGCAACGCTTGATTGAACCATTGCTTCAGAACCATGTGAACCATACATCATATACGAACGCATAGCATTTACTTGGTCAGTATCTAATTTACTACCATATTTTGCAAGCACCAAATTGCTAAGACGTTCTTCAAATGAAGCACCAAATAATTCATCAGCAGAAACAAGTTCACTACGTTCTATAATTTTACCATTAGGTAAAGTATAACTTGTATCAACTTTTTGCAGTCCTTGCATTTCTTTACGTTTTTCAGCACTAACAAATTTAGCAGGATTTCTATTAAACTTATCTAATAAATAAGTTTTAACCATTCCTTGTGATTTACTAGAACCTGTATAAGCAGCAACTGCTCTACTTGCCGCAGACCCTTGGCCAAAGAAAAAAGAAAATAATAAACGAGGGCCTTTGATTAAAGAATATAATATACCTTCATCCGTAGCAGACTTCCAAGGTAAATCAGGCATTAAAACAAAAGCAGCCCAACCTTTATTAGCGGCTTTTGAAATTGCATTATTCGTTAAACCACCAGTACCTTGATAGCGCAGAAGTTGATTTATAGCACCTTCATTTATCTCATAAACATCTGTTAACAAAGCATCAAAGTTAGGCATAGAAATACCAGGAGTTGCGTGGAAAATCTGACTAATTCCATCAACGCTATCTAAGATTGCAGGCGATTCCATATGAACAGGAATATTAAATTTAGGTACTGGGCCAAAACCATTAGGGCCAAAAATACCATCTAAGTAAGCACGCTTGCGGTCTAAGCCTTTAGCGGTATGCGCAAACCCAATTTTATCTAAATAAAGATTATAAAGACTATAAAGCATATTAAAACGTTCATCTGATTCAAGCCTTAAATATCTTTCGGTTAACCAATTAGCAACTTTTTTGTCTCCAACAACTAATCTAGTAAAATTCCTAAAATCATTTAAAGACCTATCGACAAAACCATCTTTAAAGAAAATTTGCACATTAGGTGGTGCATAAGCAAAAGCATTGCTAACGGTTTTTTTAAGATTTTTTTCAGCGTTGCCTAAACTTTTTATAAAATCATCTTCATTCGGGTCAACCAATTTTTGTAGATTAGGTTTTTGAGCAAGATAATTTTGAATCTCACTCCACCTAGCGTAATCTTCTGCAGGAAAACGCCCTGTTGCTCCTAGTGATGTATCAATGCCATTAAATGTTTCATTGTAAAAACTTCTTAATCCATCAGTTAAGCCTCTAGTTCTACGTTCTAAAGAAATAGCATTCTCACGATAGAACATACCGCCATTAACTTTAAGATTAATAAGATAACTTGCATTCTCAGCAGTGCGCCAGAACTCTTTGATAGTGGATAAATCAGTAATAGGAACTAATTTTTCTTCAGCATCAAGAACTTTTGTTGTAGTAAGTAAATTTATTACGCCATCATTGTCGTATCCTGGAAGTACATTTGCAATATCTTGACGAATTGCTGCGGACTTAAGGTCATTTTTTGCTCTACGTGCTTCTCTTAATTCAGCAATCCTAGTAGCAAGTAAAGATTGTTCATTACTAAATGCAGGAATTGTAAATAATTCATCTACTTTTTCAACTGTAGATAAAGATGAGTTCTTAAATTTTTCAGCATATTTGGCTGCTGGTAAAAGCGCTCTAGAAGTTCCACCTGTTAACCAAGTAAGAGGGTCCGTAAGTAAACTGGCTGCAATATTAATTTGATTAGCAGGACTTTTAGGTTCTTTCTTTCCAAATATTTTTTCAAAGGGGTCAATATCAGTAGTAGCAAAAGGACTAGGGTTTCCTAATAGCCACTTTGTTCCTTTTTTATTTGTTGTAACTTCGCCTGCAAAAGGTTTTAAAGAAACAGCAACAAGCAATGCTCCAAAGCCACCATCTTTAGGCGGATGATTTTTATTGGCCCAATCTACATAATCATTTCCTATATTTGTTTTATAAGCATTTGTTTCAGCAAAAGCATTTTTCCACTCTTTTGTTTGACCAGAAAGTTGGGCTATAGCATTAGCCATATCGTAATCAAGTTCACCATATGAACGTAAAATATCACTAGGTTTATTTCCATCTAAAAGACCTTTAGCAAGAAAGGTTGTGGCTTTTCCATATTTTTCTTCAAGTTTTTTTGTTGCGCCGCTATCCCATTGATTTATATCATTAAAGCCATCAACAAAATTTTTAACTGAAATTAATTTTTGAAAAGCAGTTTTATCATCACCTTTGTCGGTAACACTTCTATATACTCTGTACGGGCCTTCTGATGGAAGAAGACTATAAAATCTATCGGCTACGGCGCCTACAAACCTAAATGGCGCTTTAAACACGTCAAGTACTGCATCTCCCAAATAAGACGCAGCAGAACTTAAAAGAGATTTATCTGCTATTTGATACTCTGCATCAGGATTTATAAAAACTAAAGCACCTTGGATTTCAGGGTCTAACTTGCTAAATTGTTTTCTAGCACTACTTAAATCTACGTTTTGTGAAAGTTGTTTATCTTTATCAAGAAGTTGTTGAATATTATTAATAACAAATTTTTCATCAGGGTTCCATTGTCCTGCTAAAGAGGCAGCGTAAATTGCTGGATTGCGATTGGCTAAATTAACATTTAAAGGTTTAGGCCCTGACGGATTACCAAGAGACATTATACCTCATTTAATTTATTATAGATAGCCTCATAAGCACCAGTAGTATCATACTGCATCATTCTGTAAATAAGATTTAAAGTATTTACTTGAGCATTTACACTAGGCATAACTTCTCGTCCTGGGTTAGGACCCCAACTTGAACCATAGTCATCAGGTTCATTAATAAATTGCGTTGGTTCTTGAAATGAAACAATAGGTGGAAACTCAACTTCGGGTGTTTCTTCCATAGCAAGCATATCTGCGCCTTGCTGTTGTTGAAGAACTTCCTCACCAGTTGTTTGCCCCATAGAAGACATACCAGAAATATAACGAATAGGCTGCTTAGAAACATTTAAGTCAGTTCGTTTAGACATAGAACCTGTTCCAGATACTTCTTCTCTAATAGCCATTAGTCTTCATCCTCTTCGTCTAAATATTTTTTTACTTCTTCTTCAGATGGTGCTTTATATGATACCCAACTTGGATAAGAAGATTTTTCCATAACAAAACTTAATGCTATATCAGTAGCAAAACCTGCTTTAATTAAAGATTTGTAATATTCATTAAGCCAAATACAATACATTTCTAGCGCTGTGTATTCTTCGTTCTCTACAGTACGGCGTTTACGAACACGTGGCTCTGGTTTCTTTTTACGTGGTGGCATCATTACCTCCGTACAGCAGTTCTGGCGCTAGCGCTAGCCTTACCACCTGCTGTTAAACTAGACAATAATGTTTGCAATGATGGTGCAGCGCCGCTTGGAGAAGCGCCTCCTACTGGGGCGCCTTCGGGAGCAGGGGACAGTTGCTCAACCGCTTGTTCGGCAGGACCAGCAGGAGGTAATTCTTCAGGTTTAAATACTTCTTCAACTGCTTCCTCTATGGTCACGCCCTTAGAGCGTGCCCTTATTACATCAGCGATTTTTTTAATTACCATTGAT